>CERS01002804.1_pt1 | contig 145529 bp, 145 predicted proteins | sample 356251 | NCBI WGS metagenome assembly CERS01 (sample SAMEA2621020, study PRJEB7988) | marine metagenome | isolation source: saline water (ENVO:00002010), including
AATAAACCAACAAATAAATTTTTTGATATATTTTTACCAAATTCTAAAGTTTTTTTTTCGTTAAAAAGTAAAATTTTTAATTCTTTCATGATAATTTTAGTTTATTATTTTTCCTTATGAATGATAAATTAATTTGGAAGTCAATTACAGATAAAATTAAAATTTGGGGTCATGAATTTGGCTTCGATGAAATTGGTATATCTGACATAAATCTTAATCATTCAAAAAAATCTTATGATAACTGGATCAAATCTGGCTTCCATGGAGAAATGCATTATCTAAAAAAACATCAAGATATAAAATTTAACCCTCATAATCTAGTTCCAAAAACTTTAACAGTAATTTCGGCAAGACTCAATTACTTCCCAAAAAAGGAAAATACTTTACAAATACTCCAAGATAAAAATAAGGCCTATATTTCTCGTTATACGTTAGGTAGAGATTACCATAAAGTTATAAGGGAAAAATTAAAAAAATTAACAAAAAAATTAAAAGAAGAAATTAAAAATATTTCTTTTAATTCAAGAGTTTTTACTGACAGTGCCCCGGTTTTAGAAGTAGAACTTGCTGAAAAGGCTGGTTTAGGGTGGAGAGGAAAACACACCCTCCTACTTAATAAAGACAATGGTTCATGGTTTTTTATAGGAGAAATTTATACGAGCTTACCTTTAGTAATTGACAAAAAAAAATCAAATCACTGTGGCTCATGTACAGCATGCATTGACGTATGTCCTACAAAAGCAATAGTTGCACCATATAAGCTAGATGCTAATAAATGTATATCTTATTTAACTATTGAATTTAAAGGCTCTATTCCTATTGAATACAGAAAACCAATTGGTAATAGGATATATGGATGTGATGATTGTCAATTAGTATGTCCATGGAATAAATATGGAAAAATAACAAAAGAAAAAGATTTTAATGTGAGACATAATCTAGATAATTTATCTCTAATAGATAGTTTTAAAATAACTGAAACAGAATTTAAAAAAATTTTTAATGGTAGTGCAATATTAAGAATTGGTTATGATCAGTGGCTTAGAAATATTGCAGTTGGGCTTGGAAATGCACCAAAATCAACTAATATTATTAAAGTCCTTAGATCTCGACTCAAAAATACTTCTAAACTAGTTCAAGAACATATCTTATGGGCTATTAATGAACATCAAAATTAATTCATAGCTAAAATTAGTAGAAAATTTGCTACAATTACAAATTAATAAATCTAACTAATAAATCGTAAACCTCTATGGCCACTATCAACAAAAGTTCATCATGGAAAGCTCTTAATACGCATTTTGAAAAAACTAAATCAATTCATATGCGTGACTTATTCAGTAAAGATATAAACAGATTTAAAAATTTTCATATCCAATATGATGATTTCTTAGTTGATTTTTCGAAAAATAGAATTACAGATGAAACTTTAAATCTTCTAATTAATCTTGCAAAAGAAGCAAAATTTGAAAATTGGCGTGATCGCTTATTTGCAGGTGACAAAATTAACTTCACTGAAAATAGATCAGCTCTTCATATAGCCCTCAGAAATAGATCCAATAATCCAATTTTATTTAATGGTAAAGATATTATGCCAAGTGTAAATAAGGTTTTAAATCAAATGAAGCAATTTTCTGAAAATGTAAGAAATGGAAAAATTAAAGGCTATACTGGAAAAAAAATTAAAAGTGTTATTAATATTGGTATTGGTGGTTCAGATCTTGGTCCTGCAATGATTTGTAAGGCATTAAAATCATATGGAACTAAAGAAATAACACCCTACTTTGTCTCAAACGTTGATGGGGCAGATATTGCGCAGACATTAGATACATGTGAGCCAGAATCAACACTTTTTATAGTTGCATCTAAAACATTTACAACTCAAGAAACAATGACAAATGCTTTTTCAGCCAGAGCATGGCTTATAAAGCACCTAAAAGATCAAGAAGCAATAAAAAAACACTTTGTTGCCATATCGACCAATAAAATTGCAGTAGAAAAATTTGGTATTACTAAAGAAAATATATTTGAATTCTGGGATTGGGTTGGAGGTAGATATTCATTATGGTCTGCTATTGGGCTATCGATATGTATTTATATTGGTATGGAAAATTTTGAAGAACTTCTGCTTGGTGCTCACGATATTGACAATCATTTTAAAGAAGCACCTCTAAACAAGAATATACCAGTTATCTTAGCCTTGCTAGGGATATGGTACATAAATTTCTTTAGATTCAATACGCATGCTGTATTGCCATATGATCAAGGGCTATCTCTTTTTCCATCATATTTGCAACAAGCCGACATGGAAAGTAATGGTAAATTTATAGATCGAGATGGTAAAAAAATAAACTACCATACTGGTCCTATATTATGGGGCGAATCCGGGACCAATGGTCAACATGCATTTTATCAACTCATTCATCAAGGAACAGAGGTTGTTCCTAGCGATTTTATAATGCCAATTCACTCACACTATTCAATTGGAAATAATGGCAATGAGCATCATAAAATTCTTATTGCAAATTTTATTGCACAAACACAATCGTTAATGATGGGAAAAACTAATAAAGAAGCAAGTTCAGAATTAAAAAAACAAAATTTAGATGAAAAAATAATAAAACATCTTACGCCACATAAAACATTTGAAGGTAATAGGCCATCAACATCAATTCTATTTAATAAATTAAGTCCAAAAACGCTTGGAAGAATTATAGCGATTTACGAACACAAAATTTTTACACAAGGCGTAATATGGAATATCAATTCATTTGATCAATGGGGGGTAGAATATGGAAAACAAATTGCAAAACTTGTCTTACCTAAATTAATTGAGCCTAATGTAACTAGCGGATTTGATTCATCTACTAATAACTTAATAAATTACACTAAAAAAAATATATAAACTATTATTTTAATTCAATATTTTTTAAATAATTTTTAAATCTATCCACTCTTAAACTTGACCCAATACTTGATCCAAGTTTTTTTGCAAACCTGTCAGCAAAGCTACTTTGAGTTGTGAAATCAATAATTTTTTCATATTTAATAATTTCTCTTGCTACTAAATCAATATCTCCAAAATTATCAGCTAACCCAAGCCTAATTGCTGACTCTCCAGACCAAAAAAGACCAGAAAAAGTATCTTTATTTACAATTAATTTACTTCCACGTCCTTTTTTTACGACATCTATAAATTGATTATGAACCTCATTTAAGAGTTCTTGGACAAAATCTTTTTGTATAGGGTCTTCAGGCATAAATGGATCTAATATCGCCTTATTTTTTCCTGAAGTAATTAACCGTCTTTCGATGCCTATACTTTCGATTGCTTTATCAAAACCAAAACCATTCATAATGACACCAATAGAGCCAACTATACTTGCTTTATCAACAAAAATTTTATCTGCCGCTACAGCAATATAGTAACCTCCTGAGGCACATACATCCTCTACAACAGCATAAACAGGTATTTCAGGATTAAGAGCTTTATACCTTAATATTTCATTATTTATTATGCCTGACTGTACTGGGCTTCCTCCTGGACTATTGATAGCTAAAATAAGTCCCTTTGTTCCTGGATTTTCATAAACTTCTTTCAAACTACTTTTAACATTGATTGCTGAAATTTCTGAATCAGTTCCAATCTCTCCATTTAATCTAATTAATGCAGTAAAATCTCCAGTCGCTATAGTTGAATTATTTGAAGATACTAAAACAAAAAATAAGATCCATCCAAGATAAATTAAAGTAACTAATTTAAAAAATATACCCCATCTTTTTGAACTTTTCTGTTGAGACAAAGACTCTATTGCAATTTTTTCAATAGTCTGCCTTTCCCAATTTTTTCCTTTTTGTTCTGCCATGTTTTAGCCTTAAATAGTTATAATTAATTGATCTGGTAAAACTTTCAAATTTAAAATTTCTAAATACTTACCTTGGCATGGGCCAAATATACATTTGCCTGTTGATGGTTCGTATAGAGCACCATGCGTTGCACAAACAATAAATTTATCTTCATCCTCAAAAAATTCATTATTATCCCAATCAAGTTCAACTTCTAGATGCTGGCATTTATTTTTGTATGCATAATATTTATTTTTAAAAAACACAATGAATCCCGCCTGATCCTGACCATTTTCTAGAAAACTAAATTTTACAGTGCTTGGGTCTTTGTTGAAACTATCTTTTTTAATATAAATTTGTTTACCCATTAACTCTTATCCATTCAAATAATTCATATGAATCATTAATGTAACCTAAAGCATCATTACCTTCCAGTTGCTTTTTTGTTTGTGAGCCATAAAGTATTGCCAAGGATGATATACCTGCACTTTTTGCCATTTGGAGATCGTATATTGAATCACCTACCATTAAAGCTTTTTCAGGTAAAATCATTAACTCTTCTAAAATTTCTAAAATCATTTGTGGGTGCGGCTTAGAAAAACAATCATTAGATGTTTTGGTTGAACTAAAAATAGATTTCAAAGATGTCTGATTAATCGCATTATTAAAACTTACCCTACTTCCTCCTGTTGCAATTGATAATAAATAACCTCGTCTCTTTAATTCTTTGATACCGAACTCAATACCCTCAAATAAATTTACCTTATTGGAGTGTTTTTTAAATAAAGCTTTATAGGCTGCCAATAAATCATCAATTTTGGAAAAATCTTTATCAGGAAGAAGAGATATTAATGCCCTTTCAAGTTCAATACCAAATTGTAATGATATAGAATGACGGCTAGGTGACTTAATACCTACTTCCTTAAAGGAATCTATTATTAAATCAGTTATTAGTCCAACTGAATTTGACAAAGTACCATCCCAATCGAAAATAATTAAATCGTATTTTTTACTCATGCTTTTGTAAAAATTCTTCTAAATAATAAGGAAGTTTAGCCTTAAACATTTTTTTCTCTTGGGTTTTTGGATGAATAAATGCAAATTCAGAGGCATGTAAAAACATTTTATTTAAACCTATTTTTTTAAGATTTTTATTAAGATTAAAATCTCCATATTTAGCATCACCTAAAATTGGAAACCCTAAATGTGATAATTGAACTCTAATTTGATGTGTTCGTCCAGTAATTAATTTAACATCTAACAAGCTATAATTACTAAAGTTCTTTTTAAGAAAAAAAACTGATTTTGAATTTTTTGCATTTATATTTTTATTTAATGATTTATTTACCTTAACCTTTTGATTGCTATTATTCTTAGTTTTTATTAATTCAAGTTCTATAATTTTTTGTTTATGCTTCCATTTTCCATTTACAGCAACTATATATTTTTTATGTACTCTTTTTTCTCGAATTTGTTTATGAATATCAACTAAAACCGACCTTTTTTTTGCAATTAATAAAATTCCCGAAGTTTCTTTATCTATTCTATGAACAAGCTCTAAAAATTTAGATCCTGGTCTTAGATTTCTTATTAGTTCAATTACTCCAAAACTTAAACCACTTCCTCCATGAACTGCTAGACCAGATGGTTTGTTAATTGCTAGTATAGATTCATCCTCAAAAATAATATCTAAGTCAGATTTTTTGCTAGTAATTAAGATTTTATTTGTCAAGATATTTTTTTTATAATTAACAGGTGGTATTCTTACGTTATCGTGTAATTTGAGTTTAAAATCTGTTTTTATTCTTTTCTTATTGACTCTTACTTGCCCACTTCTTATTAATTTATATATATGACTTTTTGGTACGCCCTTTAAAATTTTTATTAAAAAATTATCAATTTTTTGACCATTACTTTTTTCATCTATAACTTGATAAAAAACTTTTAATTGTTTGTCTTCTAGCATTTTGTATGTTTTCTTTTGATGATTTATCGCATATACTTAAATTGTTCAGATATCTTTAATATATCTTAAAGAGAAAAACAATTCTGAATTATACATGCACATGGAATTCGAGGTTCGATCTGCTCACCAAAAGAGGATAAGAAGCAGATATAACATTAAAGATTTTTAAAAAGAATTTAAATGAAATTATAAATAAAATTTATTTATTTATTTAATATAAAAAGATTAATAAGATTATATGAGAATCAAAATATTATTCATATCAACATAGATTGGTATGTAAATATTATTGCTTATTAAATCTATATTAAATTCCAGACTAATTCTTTCGCTAAAAATCTTCATACATTGAGGATAAATTAATGAAGAGAATGCTTTTTAATGCTACACAATCAGAAGAGCTTAGAGTAGCAACTGTAGATGAAAATAAACTATTAGATTTAGATTTTGAAAGAGGTAATTTAGAACAAAGAAAAAGCAATATATATAAAGCCGTTGTCACCCGTATTGAACCTTCTCTTGAGGCTGCGTTTGTAAATTACGGGGTAGAAAGACATGGTTTTTTACCATTTAAAGAATTAGCTCCTGAATTTTATTCTAAAAAAACTAGAAAAAAAGATGTTTCAATTAAAGATGTTTTAAAAGAAGGTCAAGAACTAATAATTCAAGTCAATAAAGAAGAACGAGGAAATAAAGGTGCGGCACTTACATCGTATCTTTCCTTAGCTGGAAGATATATTGTTTTGATGCCTAATAATAATGGTGGTGGTGGAATTTCCAGAAGAGTTGAAGGTGAAGAAAGATTTGAATTTAAAGAAATACTATCAAAAGTTAAAGTAAAAAAAGGTATGAGTGTCATAGGAAGAACTGCTGGAATTGGTGCATCAGTAGAAGAAATTCAATGGGATATAGATTACTTAGCTCAACTTTGTGAAGCAATAGAAAGTGCGGCAAGTGCTCAACCGGCACCTTTTTTAATCTATCAAGAAAGTAATTTAGTTGTAAGGGCGATTAGAGATTATTTTCATGAAGATATCGAAGAAATTCTTATAGACAAAAAAGAAATTTTTGACCAAGCAAATCAGTTCATGAGTCATGTAATGCCTGAGTATATTGACAGAATAAAATATTATGAAGATGAAATATCACTATTTAGTAAATATAAAATTGAAAAGCAAATTGAGTCTGCTTTTCTAAGAGAAGTTCAATTACCATCAGGTGGAGTAATTGTAATTGATCATACTGAAGCACTTGTTTCAATAGATGTTAATTCAAGCCGCTCAACAAAAGGAAGAAGCATTGAAAATACTGCATTAAGTACTAATCTTGAAGCTGCAGATGAAGTAGCAAAACAACTTCGCCTAAGAGATATTGGTGGCTTAATAGTTATTGATTTTATTGATATGGAGAATTTAAAAAATCAAAAAGAAGTTGAAAATAAAATTAGAGACTCTTTAAAGCTTGATAAAGCAAGAATACAAACAAGCAGAATTTCAAGATTTGGCTTATTAGAATTATCAAGGCAAAGACTTAAACCAAGCCTTGGCGAATCTGTAAATGATATTTGTCCAAGATGCGGAGGGACTGGAAGAGTCAGAGACAGTCAATCAACATCATTATATATTCTTAGAATGATTGAAGCAGAAGCAAACAAAGAAACAAATCAAATTATTTCTATTCAAATACCTATTGAGGTTGCAACATTGCTTTTAAATGAAAAAAGAAGCCACATAACAGAAATAGAAAATAAAACAAATAATGAAATTATTATTATTCCAAATAAATATTATGAAATACCAAAATATAGTCTTGAAAGATCATCTAAAAAATCATCTAAAACAAATTACAAAGTAGTTGAACCAATAAATGATGCTATTCAAAATAATAATGGAACCGAACAGAATCAAAAAGATAGATTAGAACCAGCTGTTAAAGCAATTGTTCCATCACAAAGAAATACAAAATCTAAAAATAATAATACAATTTTTGGTTTTTTTAAGAACCTAATAAGTACATCTGATGGTGAAGTATCTTCCGATCAAAAAGTTGATTCTGAGGAAACAAAAAAAATAGATAAACCTAGAAATAATAAAAAAAGAAATATTAATAGAAGTAGGAATAGAAGCAATTTACAAAAAAATAGAAATAAAAATGATAATTTAATATCTAAAGAAAAAAATAATACCAAAATTGATAAGACTACAAGCCAAAATATTTCTTCAGTTATTGATGCACCAGTAAAAAATGAACCTAAAAAATTACCAAAAAAACAAGTTAATAAACTAGACAAAGTTGATTTATCGAAAGTTGGACTTAAACTAGTTGAAACAAAAACAACAGAAATTTCAACATCAAAGGTAAAATCACCTGTCAAAAAGACAAACAGAAATAAAAAAATTGCCTCATGGCAAAATCAAGAAAAAAAAGAAACTAAGAATACTAAATTAGTCATGGTTGAAACCAAAAAAACAAAACCAAAGAAAACAACAAAACCAAAGAAAACAACAAAACCAAAAAAAACTTAATCCATTAAGGTAATAAGAATATACCAACCAATGAAAGCCATTATCATAGAGCCAAATACATGGCCTATTAAGAATAAAAAGCTTGTTTGAACTTCACCTTTTTGTAATAAGGAAAAGATATCAGATGTATAAGCTGAAAAAGTAGTTAAACCGCCTAAAAATCCAATATTAATAAATAATTTTAATTCCTCATTAATTACTAAAGCAATATTTTGAAAATAAGCAATTGATAAACCCATTAAAAAACCTCCAATTAAATTTACAGCTAAGGTTCCAAGAGGAAGACTTGGATAGAGTGCGAATATGAGATAACCTATACCCCACCTAAACCATGCTCCAATTGCAGCGGCAATACCAACTATGAAAAAATTTGTTATATTAAACATCATTTATACTTTAATAAAATGCTCTCGATAATACTTTAATTCTTCTATGGATTCTAAAATATCTGCTAACGCTTCATGTTTACTCTTTTTTTTAAATCCCTCTATCAATTCAGGTTTCCATCTTTTAGCTAATTCCTTAAAAACGCTAACATCAAGATTGCGATAGTGAAAATATGATTCTAAATCAGGCATATGCTTTGCCATAAATCTTCTATCCTGACAAATAGAGTTTCCACACATAGGTGATTTGTTTTTGCCAACATATTTTTTAAAAAATTCTAAAAGTTGATGTGTAGCTATTTCTTCATTAATTTTTGAATTTTTAACTTTTTCAATTAAACCAGATTTTCCATGAGTAGATTGATTCCATGAATCCATTTTAGCTAATATTTCGTCAGACTGTTTTAATACTAAAACTGGGCCTTCCTCAATTATTCTTAAAAAAGGATCAGTAATGATTACTGCTATTTCTAAAATTTTATCTGTCTCTGAATTAAGACCACTCATTTCCATGTCTAACCATATTAAATTGTCATTATTCTTGCTCATCATGATTTCCATTAAAGTTTTAAATTAATATCATTTTCAACTTACTTTTATTATAGTTTTACTTCACAATAACCCTTTTAAGATTTAAAAGCTCTTTATGTCAATTACTTTTTACTATCTTTTCATATTTCTATTAGTCACAACTACTATTTTTCAAGCTTGGTTAACTAAGAGGCACATAGCTTATGTTAAAAAAAATAAAACTAAAGTACCGTCTGTTTTTTCAAAAACAATTTCAATTTCAGACCATCAGAAAGCTGCAGATTACACGGTTTCTAAGTCTAATATTGGAATAATTGACTTATTTATACAAGCTATATTTTTATACCTACTAACTCTTGGTGGCGGCATAAATATTCTTACAAGTATATTCACTGAATTAAGCTATTCTTTCAATTTAATTGATAATCAATTATTAATTGGAGCAATGGTTATTATATCAGTGATGCTGATATCTTCTCTAATAGATCTTCCATTGAACTATTTCAAGACTTTTGTTATCGATGAAAGATTTGGATTTAATCGGATGACAAGATATATTTTTATTTCAGATATCATTAAGCAGGCTATTTTAAGCATAATTATTGGAATTCCTTTACTTTTGATTTCTTTGTGGATTATCACAAATCTTGGTAATCTTTGGTGGTTTTGGTTATGGGTTTTTATTTCTGCTTTTAATTTTTTAATGCTTACAATTTATCCTCTATACATTGCTCCATTTTTTAATAAGTTCGCTCCATTAAAAGATAAAAAACTTAAAGATAAAATCGAAAAATTACTTTTAAAATGTGGTTTTGAGTCAGACGGCTTATTTGTTATGAATGGATCACTAAGAAGTAACCATGGTAACGCATATTTTACTGGTTTTGGAAAATCCAAAAGAATAGTATTTTTTGATACGCTACTTGAAAAATTAAACCATAAGGAAATAGAGGCAGTATTAGCTCATGAACTAGGTCATTTTCATCATAACCATGTTAAAAAAAGAATTTTACTAATGTTTATTGTAAGTTTCATAGGCTTATATATTTTAGGCGTCCTAAAAGATAGTCCATGGTTTTATAGCTCATTAGGTGTTGTTCAAAGTGATGCAAATGGGCTATTACTTTTCTTAATAATATCGCCTCTTTTTATATTTTTTATAAGACCATTAATGGCATATTATTCAAGAAAAAATGAATTTGAAGCTGATGATTATGCATGTAAACAAAGCAATCCTAATGATTTAAAAGTATCATTAATAAAATTATATAGGGACAATGCATCAACTCTAACTCCAGATCCTCTTCATTCTAAATTTTATGATTCTCATCCCCCTGCTCTTGAAAGAATAAATACAATAAATAAAAAATAATGGAAATAACAACAAGATTAGAATTTGATGCTGGTCATAGAATTCCAAGCCATAAAAGTAATTGTAAAAATCTACATGGTCATCGATACTGCATTGAAGTAACTATCAAAGGTGATATTAATTCAGAAAATACTAAATCAAATTTTGGTATGGTCATGGACTTTAAGGATGCAAAAGATTTAATAAAAAAATCTATTATTGATGAATGGGATCATTCATTTATTGTTTATAAGGATGATATTATTGTTCTTGATTTTTTACAATCTTTAGATAATCATAAAACAGTAATTTTTCCCTTGGTACCAACTGCAGAAAATATGGCTTTAATTGCCATGGATAAGTTAAAAATTGCATTTAAAGAAGAGTTTGGTGATTCAATCAAACCGTTTAAAGTTAAATTATATGAAACTCCAAATAATTGGGCTGAAGCGTACTAAATATTTTTAGTTCCAATTTTAATTTTGTTGACATATTCCTTATGTAATTTTATTTCGTTTTCGGTTGGCTTAGAAACAATAAGGTCAGCTTGATCCACATCCTTAATATTTAAATTTTCCGGTGTTGAAATAAAATCAATCTCTAATCCCTCTTGTCCTCTTGTCATTGCGAGATATACATCTGATAGTAGTTGAGCATCAAGAAGAGCTCCATGAAGTGTTCTAGATGTGTTATCCACTCCATAAGACCTGCATAAAGCATCCAAATTATTTCTCTGTCCTGGTCTAATTTCTTTGGCTAATACAAGTGAATCAGAAATGGAATCGACATAAGAATCTATTCTATTCAAACTAATTTTACCTAGCTCCATATTAATAAAACCAATATCAAAGGGTGCATTATGAATAATAATTTCTGCGTCCTTAATAAAACTTATAAAATCATTAGAAATATCTTTAAATGAAGGTTTATCCTGAAGAAAGTCTAAAGTTATTCCATGCACTTCTTGTGCAGCAGAATCTATATCTCTTTCAGGATTTAAATACGTATGGTAATGATTTTCTGTTAATTGCCTATTATTCATCTCTACTGCAGCAATTTCTATAATTCTGTGGCCTTGATTAGGATCAAGTCCAGTCGTTTCAGTATCTAAAAAAATTTGTCTCATTTCTTCATTCAATCCTATTAACGCCTTGATTTGCCAAAAAATCAGCTCTTTCATTTCCCATATGGCCTGAATGGCCTTTTACCCAAACCCAATTTATTTTAAGTTTAGAAGTTAAATTATCTAATTGAACCCAAAGGTCTTTATTTTTCACTGTCTTATTATTGCTTGATTTCCAACCATTAATTTTCCATTTATTAATCCATTCATTTATACCCTTTTGAACATATTTTGAATCGGTAAAAATTGTAATTTCATTTTGAGTATCAATAGTTTCTAATGCCATAATCACGGCCATAATTTCCATTCTATTATTTGTGGTATTCTCCTCACCTCCAAAGATTTCATTTTCAATATCGCCGTCCACAATTAAAGCTCCCCAGCCTCCTGGTCCAGGATTACCTTTGCATGCTCCATCTGTATATATATTTATCATATAACTACTCTTCCTTCAAAACAGTTATTTTTTTTGACTTTTTCCATTTTGGTTTTATTGGTGTAAGGGCAATTACTTTTTTTTGTACTACTAAGAAATATAAATTACCAAATAATGGTAACCATCGATTACCAATCTTTTCCATCTTTTTATTAAAAATAAAATTTTCATCAGAATATAAAATTTGATAATTTAGAATTTCTGCCTCTTGAATCGAAAATCCAGCCTCAATAAGATTATTTTGAATTGTTGACATACTAACAAAATTTGAATTCCATGGAAAATCCATACTAAAACCAAACATATTTCTGATTCCAGCAAAGCTAAAAGGATTAAATGAAATTATAATTAAATGGCCGCCTGGAATTATTGTTCTATATAACTCTTCTAAGAAAATTGTATTATATCCTTGCTCAATAAAATGAGAACAAATAACTAAATCTATGGAGTCATCGGCCAGAGGTAAAGAGGATTTATCAAGGCTTATATTTTTTGAGGGGCCTTGATTAAAAATATGATTATTTATTCGTGAGTGTTCAAGAAAGTTTGTGTGTGGACTTCCTAATTGAAGTGCATAATAGCCAAACTTATCATCAATAAATTTATTAACTATTTTTTTTTCTTGTGAAATAAGACTTTTTGCACTTTTTGTTTGAAACCAATTCATAATTTTAAAAATAACATAAAAACATAGTAAACTTAAGCCTATATGCACTTAAAATTACCCCACAACAATAAAATCAATATTTTTCCAGTTAAAGCTTTTAAGGATAATTACATTTGGATAATACAAGAAAAAAATTATGCCGTAATTGTTGACCCTGGAGAAGCGAAGCCATCACTTAAGAAATTAAAAGAAATGAATCTGGAATTAGCAGGAATATTAATAACTCATAAACACTTTGATCATATAGGTGGTGTTGAAGAACTAATAAAAAATTTTCCTAATATTAAAATTTTTGGCCCCGAAAATAATGAATTCCAATTTAAATATCAAGTTGTAAAAGAAGGTGATCTCATTTCAATATCAAATACTAAAATTAAATTTTATATTATTGAAACTCCAGGTCATACTCTTGATCATATAGTTTATGTAGATTCTGAGCACCTATTTTGTGGAGATACTTTGTTTGCATGCGGTTGTGGAAGATTATTCGAAGGCACTTACGATGAAATGTTTCATTCTTTATCAAAAATTTCTTCACTAAAACCAAATACAAAAGTATATTGTGCACATGAATATACAAAAGAAAATATCAAATTTGCATTAACTATAGATTCTAAAAATGAAGAATTAAATAAAAGATCTAAAAAGTTACAAAATGTAGAAATTACAATTCCATCACTACTAATGGATGAACTTAAAACTAATCCTTTTCTCAGAGCGAAGACAAGTGAAGAGTTTAAATCAATAAGAAAGAGAAAAGATGAATTTTGAAATAAATCGACTATTAAAAATATTATCAATAATTATTTTATATTCGTTAACATTAAATATCCATGCTGAAACAAATGCTTTAGGCCAGCAAATAACAGTTATAAATCCAGAAAAAACCAAAAAGACGAAATTAAGTGAAGATCTTAGTATTTGGTCCAGAATTAATAGTGGTTACAAAATGAAACAAAAACCGAGTCGAAGAATAAGAAATTTTGAAAAATGGTACTCAAAAAGACCAGAATACGTTGAAAGAATGCTTGAAAGAAGTGAGAAATATCTTTTTTATGTTACAAATGAAGTTCAAAAAAGAAATATGCCAATGGAAATTGCCCTTCTTCCAATGATTGAAAGTGCATATAATCCTGTTGCAACATCAAGAAAAAAAGCAGCAGGAATGTGGCAATTTATTCCTTCAACTGGGAGAATATATGGACTAAAACAAAATTGGTGGATTGATGATCGAAGAAATGTAATAGAATCAACAAATGCTGCCCTTAATTATTTAGAAAAATTATATAAAGATTTTGGAACATGGGAATTAGCACTTGCATCATACAACGCAGGTGAAGGTCGGATTAGTAGAGCAATTAAAAGGAATAAAAAAAATAAAAGATCAAGAGATTATTATAATTTAAGAATCCCAAGAGAAACTAAAAACTATGTTCCAAAACTATTTGCGATTAAAAATATTATTAGCAATCCAAAAAAATATGGGTTTACTTTACCCGAAATTAAAAATAAATCTTATTTTGAAACAGTTACAGTTAAAAAAAATATTGATACTCAACTTATTGCAAGGCTTGCAGAAATATCAATTGAAGAATTTCAACTTCTAAATCCGCAATATAAAAGACCTGTTATAAATGTAACCAATATGGCTGAAAAAATTAATCTTCCTTATCAAAATATTCATATATTTAATTATAATTTTCATGGCTACAATAAACCCTTATCCAACTGGACACCATACAAACCAAAAAGAAAAGAAAGTGTAGCTCAAGTAGCTAAAAAATTTGGAATTGATAGAAAAATATTAATTCAAGTTAATCGTTTAGAAAGAAGAAAGTCATTTAGAAGAAACAGCACCATCTTAATACCAAATAAGGATGCAATAACAACGTATTTTCCAACAAATATAAATGAGCTTTATAATTATTCATCAATCATTACACACAAAATCAAATCTGGGGAAACATTGAGTCATATTTCAGACAAATATAATATTTCGGTGAGGGATATTAAAGAATTTAATGAACTACGTTCCGATAAAATAATCATAGGTGATATTTTAGATATACCTAAATAGTTTGCTATGCATATGAAAAAATTCTTGATTTTTAGTATTTTTATCTATTCTATATTCTTAATAAGTTGCTCGAAAGAAAATACAGAAGTAATTGATTTTAATAAAGAATTTAATATTAATCCTGGAGGTAATTTAGTTAATGCAATGACTGGTGAGCCCAGCAATCTTATTGCTATGATAGCTGGAGATTCTGCATCTTCATCGATTGCTGGAAATATTTTCAATTCATTAATTAAATACGACGAAAATTTGGAATATGCCCCAGATCTAGCTGAAAGTTGGCAAATATCAAATAATCAAAAAACAATCACTTTTAAATTAAAAAAAGGTTTAGAGTGGCAAGATGGTGAACCTCTAACAAGTTCTGATGTATTATTTACATGGAAATTAATAACAAACCCAAACACAAGAACTCCATACGCCTCAGATTATCAACTCGTAATAAAAGCCGAAGCCCCTAACCCACATACATTTAAAATTACATATGCGGATAGTTATGCACCAGCACTTGATACATGGGCATCTTTACACATTCTACCAAAACATATTTTAGAAAATGAAGACATCAATAATACTTTTTTTTCCAGAAACCCTATTGGTTCAAGTTATTACAAGCTTGATAATTGGATTAGTGGGCAGCAAGTAACCTTAAATGCAAATGAAAATAGTATCTCTGGCCCACCTCTAATTAAAAAATTAACTTCTAGAATAATTCCAGATACTTCATCCCAATTTCTAGAGCTAACAGCTGATAATATTGATCTAATGAATATTAATCCAATTCAATATCAAAGAGTTTTTCCTGCAAAAAAAGATCTTCAAAGTAAAATTGAGTTATACAAAGAATTAGGAAATGGCTATACATATCTTGGCTTTAATCTTAGAAAAGCACCTTTTAACGATATTAAAGTCAGACAAGCCCTAAATTACGCAATTGATAAGGAAGAAGTGATAAAGGGTGTTCTCCTAGGTCTAGGTGAATCAATATCAAGCCCATATAAGCCAGGTACTCGCTGGAATAATCCTAATTTGAACCCATATCCCTACAAGCCCAAAAAAGCTCTTAAATTGCTTAATGAGGCCGGTTATATCAAAAACAGTAAAGGTATTCTTTTGAAAGATGGTAAACCTTTGAAATTTGAAATTATTACAAATCAAAATAAACAAAGAGAAATGACAGCTGTTTTGATTCAAAGAAGATTACAAGAAATTGGAGTTGAAGTATCAATTCGAGTAATTGAATGGGCAAGTTTTGTTAACAGATTTATAAAAACAGGTGATTTTGATGTCGTTGTTCTTGGGTGGAGTCTATCTTTAGATCCTGATCAATATAATATTTGGCATTCCTCTCAACAAGGCCCAGGTCAATTTAATTTCTTAGGATATTCCAACAAAAATGTTGATAAATTATTAGAAGTTGGTCGCAAAGAGTTAAACCTTCTTAAGCGTGAAAAAATTTATCACGAATTTTCAAAATATTTGTTAGAAGATTCTCCAATAGTATACTTGTATGCGGGATATAGCTTAAGTGCCATTCACAAAAGAGTTAAAGGTATAAAGCAACCTTCACCTCCTGCTGGAATTTATCATAATAACTATGATTGGTTTATACCTAAACCATTAAGAAGAAATGAAATAATGGAATAATTCATGACCGCATATTTAATAAAACGAATCCTATGGATGATACCAATGTTAATCGGTATTAGCTTAATTTCATTCTTTATAATGCATCTCGCTCCAGGTGATGTAACTTCAAATGAATCTTCTTTCAACCCTAGAGCCTCAGAAGAATCTAGGCAAAAACTTAGAGAGCTCTATAATCTTGATAAACCAGTCATTATTCAATATGGTCTCTGGCTAAAAAGGATTGCTGAGCTTGATTTTGGAAACTCGTTTGCATCTCATCAAAAACCAGTTTTATGGGAAAGAAAAGATAAATCTGGAAACATAACAAAAGGTTTAATCCAAGAATCTCTTCCAATAACACTTATGATAAATCTTTTAGGGATTTTTATAATTTTTACTATCTCTATATGCTTAGGAACTCTTTCTGCAGTCAGGCAGAACACATGGATTGATAGATCAATAACTTTATTTGTTTTTATTGCTTTTGCAATACCTGGTTTCTGGTTAGCTCTTTTATTAATGTACTGGACAGGAGTAAGTAATCAGTGGTTACCTATTTCAGGTTTACATAGCCCAGGCTTTGAAAGCCTCAGTAATTTTGGGCAATTTATAGATCTTTTAAAACACTTAGTTCTTCCTGTTTCTATATCTTCATTAAGTGGTCTAGCTGGAATATCTTTGTATGTTAGAAATGGAATGCTTGATATTCTTCATCAAGACTTTATAACAACAGCAAGATCAAAAGGCTTGCAAGAAAATAAAATTGTCTTTGTTCATGCGCTAAAAAATGCCATCCTTCCTCTAATTACAATAATAGGCTTATCAATTCCTGGTTTAATTGGTGGGTCTGTAATTGCAGAATCTATTTTTGCAATACCAGGAATGGGAAAGCTTTTTTATGATTCTGTTTTAATGCGAGACTTTCCTGTAATCATGGGTATTTTAACTATTGGTTCTGTTTTAACTTTAATTGGCAACCTCTTAGCTGATATTGGTTATGCATGGGCTGACCCTAGAGTAAGGAAAGGTTTAGTAAAATGAAAATTTTTTTAAAAAATCCTCTTGCAATGTCAGGCTTCATTATAATTTTAATTGTATTGATAGTGGCATTAATTGCTCCTATTATTGCCCCATATGATCCAAATTTTATTGATATAAATTCAATACTATATCCTCCATCTTTAAATCACCCAATGGGCACCGATGGACTTGGTAGAGATGTTTTTTCAAGGATGCTATATGGTGCCAGAATATCCTTACTTGTTGGATTTGTAGCTGTTGGAATTGCAACTTTTATTGGAGTAATTTTAGGATCAATAGCTGGATTTTATAGAGGATGGGTAGATTCAATTATTATGCGTTTTGTAGACATAATGTTATCTATACCAACATTCTTTCTAATACTAGCTGTTATAGCCTTTCTTACCCCATCAATATGGAATATTATGATTGTTATCGGCTTAACGTCCTGGATGGGTGTTACGCGACTAGTAAGAGCAGAGTTTTTTAGTTTAAGACAAAGAGAGTATGTTTTAGCAGCTGAAACAATGGGATCTAATCATTTTTCAATAATAATTAAACATTTACTACCAAATAGCTTGACACCAATTATTGTTAGTTCAGTTTTAGGAATCGCAAGTGCGGTTTTAGTTGAATCTGGTCTTAGTTTTTTAGGGTTAGGAGTTCAAGCCCCAACAGCCTCATGGGGAAATATTCTTACTGATGGCAAAGAATATATTCAATTCGCATGGTGGCTTTCCTTATTTCCTGGTTTAGCTATTCTGATTACTGTATTAGGATATAATTTGCTTGGTGAGGGTTTAAGAGATATTTTAGATCCTAAAAACAAAAATTAGAATTTATATTAGAGAAAAATAAAATATGAGTTTTTTAAAAAATAAAAAAGTACTGATACTTGGGCTCCTCAGTGATAGATCTATCGCATACGGTATAGCGTCCTCAATGAAAAAACAAGGAGCTGAGTTAGCATTTACTTATCAAATGGATAAGCATCAAACTAGAGTTCAAAAACTTGCTTCAGATTTTGAATCAAATATTGTTTTACCCTGTGATGTTTCAAGTGATGAAGATATAAAAAATCTTTTCCCGTCACTAGAAAAAGTATGGGGTAAATTTGATATTCTAGTTCATTCAATAGCTTTTGTTCCCAGAGAGGCATTAAATGGAGACTTTATTGAATCAACGACACGTGAGAATTTTACAATCGCACATAATATTAGTTCTTTTAGTTTTACCGCTCTTGCAAAAGAAGCAATACCATATTTAAACAAAAATGCGAGCCTATTAACTCTTAGCTATCTTGGTGCCGAAAGAACAATGCCTAATTACAATGTGATGGGTCTAGCAAAAGCAAGTTTAGAGGCGAATGTAAGATATATGGCACATAGTCTTGGTGCTAAAAATATTCGAGTTAATGCAATTTCTGCAGGGCCTATAAAAACTCTTGCAGCTTCTGGTATTGCAAACTTTGATAAAATGTATGATTTTAACCAACGTCATGCTGCGCTAAAAAGAAATGTAACGATAGAAGAAGTTGGGAATGTTGCAGCATTTTTATCCAGTGATCTTGCCTCTGGAGTTACGGGTGAGATTACATATGTTGATGGTGGAATGAATATTACTGCTGCTGGGTCTATTGATTAATTAAGGTTATTACTAAATAATTTTTCATTAAAATCAATATTTGCATTCACTCTTAGGTCAGAAATATAGGCAGCCTCTACTTCTTCTTCAATCATATTTATATAATCATTATAGTAAATATCAATTGAATCTTTATCCGTAATATTTTCAGTAACTACTTTATTAAGTTTGACTATAATATACTCCTCACCTTGGGGGTCATACAAACCAGAGTAACTTGGAAGTTTATTATCATCCATTTTATAAATTGCATTTATAAGTGGATCAGATAATCCTTGTTTATCAATTCGATCAACTACTAATTGATCTATCCAATCAATTTTCTTAGGATTAGACTTAACCTCTTTAATCAATTTAGTACCGTCAGCAATTAGAAGTTTTTGTGATTCTGCCACGATAAGAAAATCCTTGATTGAATCTTTGACTTCTTCAAAAGGTTTTATTGCTGAGGGTCTAAAATCTACAACCCTAGCCGAAACTAAATTATTAGGCGAAGCTTCAATTGCAGGAATATTTTTCTTATCATTAATAGCATTTTTTTCAAAAATAGCTTGGGCAAAAGCTTCATTATTAAAAAATTTCTTAGCGTCATCAAAACTTAACCATTGACTATCTTGAATTTCTAAATCGAATTTTTTTGCAGCTTCTTTAAGATTTTCTGATCGTTCATAGACTATATTACTGAAATCCTCAGCATTAGAGCCATATTCAGCTAAAGCTAAATTAAATAGCAATTCTCCTTTAATTTGATTTTTAACTGATTCAAACTTAACTTCTTCACCTTTGATATCTGACAACATTATTATGTGATAACCAAATTCGGTTTTAATTAAATTAGAAATTTGATTTTTTTTCATTTTAAAAACAGCATCATCAAATGATTTCGTCATTTCTCCCCGAGAAAAGAATCCTAAATCACCACCATTTTTAGCAGATTCTGTATCTTGTGAATATTTTTTGGCATTTTTATCAAATGTTTTTGGATTTTTTTTAATTTCTTTTAAAATTTTCAATGCTTTAGATTTAATTTCTTCTTCTTCTTCAATAGGCATATTTGAATTCACAGTAAATAAAATATGTTTTGCTCTCCTTTGCTGATCAGCCTGATATCTGTTGATATTATTTGTAAAATACTTTTTAACGGCATCATCTGAAACTTGAACATTGGGAACAATTCCTGCTACTGAATATATAATAAATTTAATTTTTACTTGATCGGGCCGAACAAAATTTGCCTTACTTTCTTCATATACCTTTTTAAGTATAGGATCAGAAAGATCAACATTTTTCTTATATTTATCTTGTTTTAATTCATAAATACTCACATCTCTTTGTTGATAAGTTAAGTTAACTAATGGTTGTATTTTATCTTTTGGTGTATATATAAGGTTTTTTAAACTTTCTTTTACTTGTTGCGTACCTAGATCTCTTCGAATCTTTTCGTCAAATTTCTTTGGAGTTAAGTTATTTATTTTTAAAACTTCATCATATTGATCTTGAGAAAATTTTCCATTCCTTCGAAACTCTGGCATGCCTGAAATATATGTACCAATTTGGTTATCACTAATGTGAAATCCAGAGTTCTTAATTTCTTGACTTACCAATTTTGATGTTATCAATTGATCGAGAATAGCTCTTTTAAATTCGATATCTTGAAATATTGCAGGATCTGTTTCTTCGTTTTGACTTCTTATTTGTGCTACAAATTGACTTTCTGTATCTTGAAGTTCTTGCGCAGTAATTGCTTCATCATTAACAGATGCAATATGAACATTACTCCCAACCCCAGACAGGTATGAATCAATACCAAATAAAGCAAATGGAATTATGATAATAGCTAAAATAACTTTAGCTAATTTAGTTTGTGTTCTATTTCGAATTTGTTCTAACATATAAATACTCTACTTTAACTAAGGACCATAATAAATTTTTTTGGTTCTTTTCTTTTAATAAAAACTAAAACTTATTAGCTAATATCTAATATGGCGGAGTGGACGGGACTCGAACCCGCGACCACCGGCGTGACAGGCCGGTATTCTAACCAACTGAACTACCACTCCAAAAATGGTGGGTGCTACAGGGGTCGAACCTGTGACATTCGCCTTGTAAGGGCGACGCTCTACCAACTGAGCTAAGCACCCAAATTGTTAAAAATTTCGCACGTAATTTTACAATAATGTCATTAACAAATCTAGTTAATAAATTAAAAACCTAGTGGGTTATTGATTTGTCAATTTGAATTGTATCTTTTGATGCTCCCGGAACAACTTTTGATTCTTTTTCTAAATTTTTTGGTTTTTTAGTTAGCGCTATATCAAGAACTTGATCAATCCATTTTACAGGGATTATATCTACCTTATCTTTGATCTCGTTTGGTATATCTATCAAATCTTTTATATTTTGTTCTGGAATTAAAATTTTCTTAATATTTCCTCGATGAGCTGCTAATAATTTTTCTTTTAAACCACCGATAGGTAAAACTTCTCCTCTAAGAGTAATTTCACCAGTCATTGCAACGTCAGAATTAACATGAATACCTGTCAAACTGGAAATAATTGCTGTAGTTATACCTATTCCAGCACTTGGGCCATCTTTGGGTGTTGCCCCTTCAGGGAAATGTATGTGTATGTCTTTTTTTTCATGAAAATCGTTATTAATACCAAGCTTTTCGGCACGACTTCTTACAACACTCATAGCTGCATGAATTGATTCCTGCATTACTTCTCCGAGTTTTCCAGTGATTATTGTTTTTCCTTTTCCTGGAATTACTACAGCTTCGATTGTTAATAACTCGCCTCCAACCTGTGTCCAAGCTAATCCTGTTACTTGGCCAACTTGGTTCTTTTTATTAGCATAACCAATTTCATAAATTCTAACACCAAGAAAATCAGATAAATTTTTTGTACTTATATTTATAGATTTAATTTTTTTATTTGTTAACAGTTTTTTAACTACTTTCCTACAAATTTTAGATATTTCTTGTTCTAACTTTCTAACTCCTGCTTCTCTTGCATAAAACTGAATTAAATCCTTGATAGCTTTTATTGAAATATTTAACTCACTCTTTTTTAATCCATGAGTTTTTAATTGTTTTGGTATCAAATGCTTAGTAGCAATGTTTATTTTCTCCGACTCTGTATATCCAGATAATCTTATTATTTCCATTCTGTCTAATAAAGGCTCTGGGATATTCATTGAATTAGCTGTTGCAACAAACATTACATCAGATAAATCATATTCGATTTCAGCATAATGATCAGTAAAAGTATGATTTTGTTCAGGATCTAAAACCTCTAGTAATGCTGAAGAAGGGTCACCTCTAAAATCTTGGCCCATTTTATCCACTTCATCTAATAAAAATAGTGGGTTTTTAACGCCAACTTTAGTCATATTTTGAAGAATTTTACCTGGCATTGAACCGATATAAGTTCTTCGATGACCTCTAATTTCAGCTTCGTCTCTCACGCCACCAAGAGCCATTCTTACAAATTTACGATTAATAGACTTAGCGATGCTATTACCAAGAGATGTTTTACCAACGCCAGGAGGCCCTACAAGACAAAGTATTGGGGCCTTAAGTTTACCAACCCTATTTTGAACTGCTAAATACTCCACTATTCTCTCTTTAACTTTTTCTAGTCCAAAATGATCATTGTCTAGCTGAATTTCAGCACTTTTTAAATCTTTTTTTATTTCCGTCTTATCAATCCAAGGAAGATTAATTAATGTTTCAATAAAGGTCCTAACTACAGACGCTTCTGCTGACATAGGAGACATCATTTTTAGTTTCTTAAATTCAGAATAACATTTATCTAAAGCCTCATTGGACATCCCAGATTTTTTTATTTTATTTTCTAATTCATCTAAATCAGCACCTTCATCTTGCTCTCCTAATTCTTTTTGAATTGCCTTAACTTGCTCATTTAAATAATATTCTCTTTGTGACTTTTCCATTTGCCTTTTAACTCGACCACGTATTCTTTTTTCAACTTGCAGAATATCAATTTCAGATTCCATAATTTTTAGCAAAAGTTCTAAACGAGTTCTTATATCAAAAGTTTCTAAAATATTTTGTTTTTCAGAGAGTTTTAAAGTTAAATTAGCTGAAATAGAATCTGCTAGTCTGCCAGGCTCAGAAATTGATGTGAGTGAAGTTAAAATTTCTGGCGGTATTTTTTTATTTAATTTTACATATTGATCAAATTGAGAAAAAACAGAACGCATAAATACCATTGTTTTTTTATCTTTTTTTTCTTTAATCTTAAAAATATTTATATCTGCAGTCCAAAAATCTCCAGATTCATCAAATTTTTCTACCTTTGCTCTTTCAAGACCTTCAACAAGAACCTTAACTGTTCCATCAGGTAATTTTAGCATTTGAAGGATATTAGCTACTGTTCCAACATTATATAAATCTTTAATCTGTGGTTCATCTTGGCCAGCAGTTTTTTGTGCAACTAATAAAATCTTTTTATCGCCATCATTCGCTTTTTCGATCGCATTAATTGACTTTTCTCTTCCTACAAATAAAGGAATGACCAATTGCGGATAAACAACCACGTCTCTTAAGGGAAGCATTGGAAAATTTTTTGTAATTATAGCCATAATTATTTCTTTTTTTTAATTAAATAAGTATTGTTACTTATAGTTATGGGGATGCTTTTAAATAATTCAAGTTAATTATTTCTTATTAGCTTGTTTTTTAATATCAGCATATATTAAATATGGTTTTTCGTTATTATTTACCACTTCTTTGTCTATAACTACCTTTAATAAATTACTTATTGTAGGTAATTCAAACATAATTTCTTTTAAGCATGACTCCATAATAGATCTTAATCCACGCGCACCAGTTTTTCTTTCTATAGCTTTTTGAGCTATTGCATTGATAGCGTCATCACGAAATTCTAATTCAATTCCCTCCATAAAAAATAGTTTTTTATATTGTTTTGTTAAAGCATTTTTTGGTTCTTTCAATATCTTAACTAAAGTATCTTTTTCAAGAGAATCTAGCGTAGTTATGACAGGTAACCTTCCTATAAACTCGGGTATCAATCCAAATTTAATTAAATCTTCAGGTTCAACATTCTTTATAATATTACTAATAGTTTTAAGATCATCTTTACCCTGAACTTCTGCTCCAAAGCCTATACTATTTTTTTCAGTTCTTTCTCTGATAATTTTCTCAAGACCATCAAATGCTCCCCCACATATAAACAATATATTTGAAGTATCAATTTGAACAAATTCTTGGTTCGGATGCTTCCTTCCACCTTGAGGAGGAACAGAAGCAGTAGTTCCCTCAATAAGTTTAAGCAATGCTTGCTGAACGCCTTCACCTGAAACATCTCTTGTTATGGAAGGGTTATCTGATTTCCTAGAAATTTTATCAACTTCATCTATATAAACAATTCCTTTTTGGGCTTTTTCAACATCATAGTCACATTTTTGAAGTAATTTTTGCATAATATTTTCTACATCTTCACCAACATATCCTGCCTCAGTTAAAGTCGTAGCATCAGCCATTACAAATGGTACCTTTAACAAATTTGCAAGAGTTTGAGCAAGAAGTGTTTTACCAGAGCCAGTAGGACCAATAAATAAAATATTGCTTTTAGCTATTGTTACCTCTTTAAAATCTCCATCATCATTTTTATTATTCTTTAATCTTTTATAATGATTGTATACAGCAACTGACATACTTTTTTTTGCTTCAGCTTGTCCAATTACATATTCTCCAAGAGCTTTCGAGAGCTCTTGAGGGCTCAAAAGATCTGAGTCAGTATTTTCTAACTGTTCATTTAACTCCTTCGATTCTTCTTTTATAATATCGTTACATAAATCAACACATTCATCACAGATAAATACTGATGGCCCAGCAATAAGTTTTTTAACTTCGTGCTGATTTTTTCCACAAAATGAACAAAAAAGAGATTTTTCTTTTTCTTCAACCATAAAATCTCCTTATTTAACTTGAATCCTGCTAGAAATAACTTGATCAACCAATCCATAATTAACAGATTCATCAGCACTCATAAAATTATCTCGATCTGTATCTTCTGCAATCTTCTTAATTGGTTGTTTTGTGTGTTTAGATAAAATTGAATTTAGCTTATTTTTAAGGAATAAAATTTCTTTTGCATGAATTTCAATGTCTGATGCTTGACCTTGAAAACCACCTAATGGTTGATGAATCATAACTCTGGAATTAGGCAAACAAAACCTTTTATCTTGAGTTCCTGCCGTTAGAAGAAGCGCACCCATACTTGCAGCTTGTCCAATACATAGTGTGCTAACATCTGGTTTAATAAATTGCATTGTGTCATATATTGCCATACCTGCAGTTACTGAACCACCTGGAGAATTTATGTATAAAGATATATCTTTGTCTGGATTTTCTGCTTCTAAAAACAAAAGCTGAGCAACAACCACGTTTGCAGTCATATCGTCAACTGGTCCAACTAAAAATATTAGCCTTTCCTTAAGTAGTCTTGAATAAATATCATATGCTCTCTCACCACGTCCACTTTGCTCAATAACCATAGGTATATAACCTAAATTATTTGGTGAAAATTGACTAATAGATTCTATTTTTGAATTACTCATTATGCGCCCTGCATTGCCATTAAATCATCAAAAGAAATTTTCTTCGTTTCAATTTTACATTCTTTTAAAAACCAATCCACAACATTATCTTCTGTTGAGAGAGCTGTTGGCTCTTCTAAACGTTTCGGATCATCATAAAACCATTTTTCTGCTTTTTCTGTATCATCAAAATTAGCTGCAAATTCAGAAACCTTTGATTTAATCTGTTCCTCACTTGCTTCTAATTTATTTGCATCAACAAGGCTTGCAAGGACAATTCTTAATTTACATGTTGACACTGCTCTTTCTTCAAACATAACTCTCTCAAGTTTAACCTCTTTCATATTTGCACCTTGCTTTTTTAAGTTATCATTAGTAGCTTGCATCATTCGGTTTATTTCAATCGTAACTAATGATTTTGGAACATCCATATCGTGTGAATCAATAAGTAACTGAAAAACTTGTTTCTTTAGATCTGCATTTACTCTTTTTTCAACTTCTTGCGTCAATGATGCTTTTATTTCCTCATTCATTTTCTTAAGGTCACCACTTTCAACACCTAAACTTTTGGCAAAATTAGCATCAATTTTAGGTAGTTTTGCTTCTCTTACTTCAATCAGTTTAACTTGGTATTTGATTTTTTTGTCTGCTAATTGAGCAGGGTCATGGTCTTTTGGATATTTAACTTCAAATTCCTTAGTCTGTCCTGATTTAATTCCTACAAGCTGATCATCTACAGCTTTAATTCTTTTTGAATCACCAAGAACAAATTCTAGAGACTGATCTCCGGTAGACTCAATCTGTTCACCTTCAAGAAATGATTGTAATTGAACTATTACTTGGTCACCAAGCTTAGATTCACGGTCAACTTTTTCAAATACTGCTCGTTGCTTTATAAGAACATCAATTGTTTTTTTTACATCATCTGCATTAACATCAACTACTTTTTTTGAAATTTTTAATTCTTTAAAATTACCTAACTTAAATTCAGGAAACACTTCAAATGTTGCAGTAAATTCAAAATCATCATTAACTTTATCTAAAGGATCATGTTGAATATCTGGCATTCCTGCCACACGAAGATTATTTGTATTTACTATTTCTCCAAATTTCATTTCAATCGCCTTAGCATAAATCTCAGCTTTGATATCTGAACCATATTGCTTTTCAACCACCTCTAATGGTACCTTTCCAGGACGAAAGCCTGCTACTCGCGCTGTTCTTGTAAGCTCAATAAATCTTTGCGATATTTCACTCTGAAAAGGTGCAATATTCACAAGTCCTTTCACTTTTCTTTCAATACTACTTAATTTTTCTATTGTTTCAGACATTCTGTAATTCCTAACTTAAATTTGGTGCGAAAGGAGAGACTCGAACTCTCACGCCTTGCGGCGCTGGTACCTAAAACCAGTGCGTCTACCAATTCCGCCACTCTCGCAAAAGTAACTAAAATTTTAAAAAGCATATTATATCAGCTTAGATGAACTGAGAAAGCAATAATTCAATGTCATTTTATTGCAATAAAAACAGTGTAAAAAAATCTCCTCCTAGAATATAATGAATTACATAAAATAAAATCAATAAAATTCAACTTCGAAAGAAATTTGCTATGTCATTAAAGCCAACCTTAATAATTATCTTAATAATAAGTGGCTGTAGCTATATACCTTTCAACAAAAAAAATATTGAAACAAATACAATAACTGAAACAATCAAAGAATCTGATATTTATAGCGAAGATTTTACTGAATATTTAATTGTAAACGGATTTAATAAAGATGAATTACCTTTTAAAAAATGGGGGCTAAAAGAACTCATATATAGTCAAGAATACTTTAACCCTGAATTAAAAACTGCAAAAATGCAATGGGAATTGGTTAAAACTGACGAAGTTATTGCAAAGTTATACCCACAATCATCATTGGGTCTTGAAATTGGTCGTGAAACAACAAATAAAGAATTAACTAAAAAAATTTTTGGTGGAGGCTTAAGTTTTAAAATTGAGTCAGCTAATAAAAGATTAATTAGGTATGAATTAGCTTTAAATAAATCTCAGCTAGCACGAATTGAATACGAAATTATAAACTGGAAACTTAGGGCAAATTTATTTAATAAATTATTAAATTTTATTGAGAATCAAGAGTTAATCAAAACCTCAAAAGAAGAACTCAGACTTAAACAATCAATTTTTAATATGATGAAAAAAAGGCTTGAAGCTGGAATTGCATCACAATTAGACCTAGACATAAAGATTCTTGAACTTAATAAAAAAAATCAGGAATTATTAAGTTTACAAATAAATCAATTATCTCTAAGAAATCAGATATCTTCTCTTATAGGCTTGAGTTCGCAAAAATTTAATTTGATAACATTAAATAGTAAAGAAATAACATCATTGCTTGATAGCATAACAGTTTTATATTTTGCAGATAAGGACTTAATAGATCTTCAAGAAACATCCTTAACAAAAAGATTGGATCTAAGAAAGACGCTTGCAAAGTATGCAATAGCGGAAGCTAAATTGAAATTAGAAATTGCTAACCAATATCCAGATTATAATTTTTCACCTGCCTACATGTACGAATTTGGTACTCGATTATGGACTCTAGGGTTAGATGCAGTTATCAATTCATCTTCTAGAAATAAAGCATTAATTGCTAAAGCATCCAAATTTAGAGATTTTGAAGCAAGTAAAGTTAACACTTTACAACTTGAAACAATAAATAATATTGAAGAACTCCAATTAAACTTTTTAAATAAATTAGAAGACTTAAAAAATGCCAAAAATATGGTGGAAACCAAAGCTAATTTAGAACAACAACTATATAAAAGATTCAAGGAAGGATTAATCAATAGAATGCAATTTGAGGAAGAAAAAATTAACCTTATTAATATCACTAAAAATTATCATAAAGCAAGATATAATTTAATTAGAATCGGATTTCTTGCAGAAAATATTCTTCAAGAGCCAATATTCACACCAAACATAAAGTTAACTGATGAAAAGTAAATCACTTATAATTATTGTCCTTCAATCGATTCTTATTATTGGATTGCTATGGATTATTATTTATCTAGGAAAAGATAAAATATTCACAAGTGAGTTAGACGAAATACAAGAATATATAGGCAAAGAATCTTTTGGAACACAAATTATTTCCCTTTCAGATTCATCAATTAAAAATAGTGGAATTATAATTAGTCCAGTTATTGAGAGCGAACAAGGATCACTTTATTCTTCTTATGGCTTTGTAGTGAATTTAAAAAATCTAATTAATTATAAAACCAAATTATCAAATTTAGATTATAAATACGCTCAATTAAACAGGCGGCTTCAAGCAGAAATTGAACATTATGAAGTCTTAAAATCCCTCAATGATGACAATAAAAATATCGCAGATTCTGTTGTTCATGAAAAAAAAATGGATGTAGATAATCTTCGTGATGATATAAATATTCTTAAACATAAGAAACAAAATTTATTAGATATTGTTAAATATGAATGGGGAGAAAAATTTAAAGATCTAGTAATTGATCCTAAGAAATCACCTTTAAAAAATATTTTTTCCTCTAAATCTAGGTTACTAAAAATCACAATTACTAACGATCAAATAAAAAATTCATTACCTTTAGAATTAAAGGTATTTTCGCTTAATCAGCCTGAAATAAAATATGCAGCAAATTTTATATCCGAAGCATCTTCTGGTGATGAGAATATTCAAGGAAAATCATATTATTATTTGGCCTTAGAAAGTAACCTTATGATTGGTAGTAAAATTAATTCATATACTAATTCTTTAAAAGATAAAGATTCTAAAACATTTTACATACCAAATTCTGCAATTATTTGGAACAAAGGCCAAGCATGGGTATATAAAGAAACAATTAAAAATTCTTTTTCGAGACAAGCAATATTTAATATGGAAGAAGTCAAAGAGGGCTGGAATGTTCAATTCAAAAATACACCCCCTGATTCTATTGTTACAAGTGGAGCCCAATTACTTTTATCAGAAGAATATAAGCATCTTATTACAAATGAAAATGAGGATTAAAAATTAATGATTGCCTCTTTAATCCGGTTTTCTATTAGGCATACTGGGGTAATTATCGGATTAGCTTTAATCGTAATTGCTTATGGTATTTATCAAATTAAAAATAGCCCTTTAAATGTTTTTCCTGAATTTTCTCCAACACAGGTAATTATTCAAACAGAGGCTCCAGGTTATTCTTCATCACTTGTTGAAACATTAGTATCAAAACCTATTGAGCAGGCAATTTCTGGAACTATAGGAATTAAACAAATTCGATCACAATCAATTCCTGGGTTATCTGTAATTACAATAATATTTGAAGAAGGAACTGATATTCATAAAAATAGACAATCGATATCAGAAAGATTTGATTTATTAAAAAGTAGGTTGCCAAAAAATGTAGTTCCTAACATCACCCCTCTTACCTCTTCCGCATCAAGTGTTCTTGGGATAGGAATTACATCAAAAGTTAAGAACTTAACTGAGCTAAGAACTATAACAGAAAACATTATAATCCCTCATTTGATGGCTGTTCCAGGTGTTGCAGACGTAAATCGCTTTGGTGGATTGTTAAAACAAATTCAAATTGAGATCATACCTGACAAACTCTTTTTTCATAATGTCAAAATTGCTGATATAGCAAAAGCTGCACAAAAATCTACAGGAGTTAGTGGTGCTGGTTTTATAGAGAATCAAAATCAAAGAATAATAATTAACACTAAAGGTCAATCAAAAACTATAGAAGAGCTTGAGCTAACTCCTGTAATTAACAGTCAAGGCAATAAGGTAAGAATTAAAGATGTAGCTAATATAAAAATTGGTTCGATGCCATCAATAAGTTCTGCATCAATAAATGGTAAACAAGGGGTGTATTTGTCTATTCAAGGACAACTTCATTCTGATACCTATAAACTTACCAAGCAAATAGAATTGGCTTTAGACAGTCTCAAGCCAATTTTTACTGAAGAAAAAATTAAATTATATCCAGACTTATTTAAACCAGCTAATTTTATTGATGCATCAATTAAAGGATTAAGGATTGATATAGCATTTGGTTCTCTGATGATCATATCAATACTATTTATTTTTTTATATAATTTTAAAACAGCCTTTATTTCAGCTATAGCGATTCCTCTATCATTACTTTCTGCAATTATTGTAATGAGCTATTTTAATTTAGGTTTAAACGTTATGGTCTTAAGTGGTCTGGCAATTGCTTTAGGCGAAGTTGTAGATGACGCAATTATAGATGTTGAAAATATTCTAAGGAGATTAAAACAAAATAGAAAATTAAATACACCAAAACCACTTCATAATGTAGTTTTTGAAGCATCAATGGAGGTTAGAAAGTCTGTAATATTTGCAACTATTATAATAGTTCTAGTTTTTTTACCGCTTCTTTCTTTGACCGGTGTTGCCGGTAAATTATTTGGGCCCCTCGGAATTGCTTACATATCATCAATTATAGCCTCACTATTTGTAGCAATGACGATAACCCCAGCCTTATGCTATTTAATGCTAGGAAAGTCTAAGCTGCATGCCAATGATTCACCAGTTATAAGCTACCTAAAAGTAAAATATATTAAAATATTAAAAGTTATTGAAAAACACTCTAGACCAATAATATTTTCTAGCTTATTACTAATAAGTATAGGGTTAGCTTTTTTACCATTTTTCAAAACACAATTCATACCACCACTTCATGAAGGTCATTTCATTATGCATATGACTGCATACCCTGGCACATCAGAATTAGAATCTATTAGAATTGGAAATAAAGTCAGTAAAAAAATTCGTGAAATTAAAGGTGTAAAATCAGTTGCTCAATGGGTAGGAAGATCTCCTTTGGGTGCCGATACGTTTGGAACACATTATAGTGAATTTGAGATTGAATTAAATAATCTCAACGGAACTGAGCAAGATGAAGTATTAAGAAAAATTAAAGCATTAGTTCAAGCAGATAGTGATAGCGAATTAAACCAATCAGAAAGTTTTGTAGGTGTAAACTTTGCAATAAATACCTTTTTAACAGAAAGAATAGAGGAAACTATCTCAGGTTACAATTCGTCAATAGTGATCAATATATTTGGTGATAATTTAGATTCTTTGGATCAAGATGCACAAAAGATTGTATTTATGCTACAAAAAATGAAAGGTGCTTCAGATATCATGCTTCAGTCTCCACCAGGCACTCCTCAAGTTTCAATTAAACTTCGATCAGAAAAAATGAGTCAGTTAGGAATTTTAAAAACTGATGTACTTGATACTATTAAAGCGGCTTATGAGGGCTTTCCAGCCTCTTTAGTTTATGATGGAATTGTTCCAGTACAAATTGCAGTTACACTCAGCAATGACTATAGAGATGATATATTAGACATTAATAAATTACCAATAAGAACAAGTGAAAATAAAATTATCAGCCTTGATGAAATTGCTTTTATTTCTCAAGAAAATGGACGTTCAAAAATACTTCACCAAGATGGTAAACGCGTTCAAACAATCACTTTAAATGTAGAAGGCCTAGGCCTTAATGAATTTACAAAAAATCTTAATCAAAATATAAATAAAATAAAATTAAACCTCAATAATTATTTTCAGATAACTGGCTCTGCAGCAGAAAATGCTAAATCAAGAGAAAGTTTAATTGTGCATTCAATTCTGGTTGGTCTGGGTGTTTTATTATTACTATATCTTGCTTTTGGCTCTCTTCTTAACTTAGGCCTTACTCTTATCAATCTACCTTTTGCACTTATTGGTGGTGTACTTATTGTAATTTTCACAGGTGGATGGATATCTATTGGTTCACTTGTTGGGTTTGTAACACTTTTCGGAATTACACTTAGAAATTCAATTATGCTTTTATCGCATTACCAATTTCTTGTGAATAATGAAAATTGTCTTTGGAACCTTGAAACTTGTATAAGAGGTGCTTCAGAGAGGTTACCATCAATACTTATGACGGCATTAGTAGCTGGTTTGGCATTGCTTCCTATAGCGATGGGTTCAAATCAACCTGGAAAAGAAATTGAAGCGCCAATGGCATCAATTATTATTGGGGGATTATTTACTTCAACAATATTAAATTTACTGATCCTGCCAACAATTTTATTAAATTTTGGTAATTTTAAAAAAGATATACATCAATAAATTTTTTCTAAAGCAAAAGCAAAGTCAATATCTTTTTTTGTAACTCCAGATTGATCATGAGTAAATAAAATAATTTTTATACCTGAATAAGTTAATAATATATCAGGGTGATGATCAACTTTTTCCGCAAAATCCCATATTTTTTTTACCATATTCCCTAAATCATCAACGTTATCTCTTTTAATAAATGTCTCAATCTTTGAATCAATATATTGCCAATTCACTAAGTCAGTATTGAGAATTTTTAAAATTTCAATTTCTGTTAAAACCATAGTTAATCCTTAAAAAAATTTAATGTTTGTTTTATATTTTCAGCTTTATCCTCAATTTCTTGATATTCATCTTTTACATTTGATCCTGCAGTAAGACCCCCACCCGAATAAAAATGTAATTTTTTATTTAGGTGCACCATACTTCTTATTGCAATATTACTATCCATTGAGCCATCAAAACTGAAATAACAAATAGACCCACAATATAAGTCTCTTGAGTGTTCCTCTTGCTCTTCAATTATTTCAGTTGCCCTTTTTTTTGGTGCTCCAGTAATTGAGCCTCCAGGGAATGAATCAGAAAAAAGTTTAAAGTTATTTGAATCTTCTTTCAAAATTCCAGAAATCGTACTTACCAAATGATGAACGTTTGGATAGGATTCAATTTTAAATAATTCATCTACTTTAATACTACCAACTTCACAATTTATACTTAAATCATTTCTCAGTAGGTCTACAATCATTAAGTTCTCTGATTGATCTTTTTTACTATTTAAAAGTTCATTAGCATTCTTTTCATCTATTTTGGTTGTTTTACCTCGCACTCTCGTTCCCTTAATAGGTCTGGAAGTTACTCTTTTATTTTTCGAATTAATAAATCTTTCTGGTGACCCACATAATATTTCAAATTCATCGTATAAAAGATATGCCATAAAAGGAGATTTATTTACATCTCGAAATTTTTTATATAAATTCCAACTATCCCCTTCTGTATCTACATCAAATTTCTTGGATAAATTAATCTGATAACAATCACCTGCATTTATATAATTCATAATTTTGTTGAATTTTTTTTCATAATTTTTTAATGATAAATTATCTCTTATCTTATCTTTTACTTTGAAGTCTTGATTAATATCTTTTATATCTTTACTAAAAAGACTCTCTAATTTTGGCCACAGGATTTTTGTTTGATCATCGAATAACATTGAAATAATATAAGACTTTTCTCTAAAATGATCTACTATAATTGCCCAATCATAAATACCCATTTTCATAGTATCAATAAGATTTTTTTTAGATGTTTCTGTATTTAACTCATATGAACAATATCCAATTGCACCTCCCACAAATGGTATTTCGTTATTAGGCAAAAGATACTTTGACATTTCATCACTTAAAACCTCTAAAGAAGGTTTTTTATAGTTTTGCTCACCATCTTTATCTGATATTACTGTAACTTTGTTATTACAACTTATCTTTTTAAAAGGCTCTGCGGCAATTATGTCAAAACGTGCAAATTTACTATGAGGTTTATCTTTTTGATAGCAGCTATCAAGAAATACTGGCCAATCCAAATGTTTTATTCTTTCAAAGTAACTCGAAGAATTACTTTGATAATTTAGTTCTTTTATTTTCATTAAATATTTTGAAATTTTATCATATGTACATTATAGAATTTAATTACATTTTTAATAAAAAAAGGCACGTAAGTGCCTTTTTTTATTTTTAATTGTTCTACTCTAAGTTTGCATGAATGCCTCTCATACCCTCTTCTGTTAGATCTTTATCAAAAACTATTTCCCCCACAATTGCTTCAAGAAAAATTAGTGTAGAAAGCTCAAAAGAAGTACCCATAGGTAATCCTTTAGTTTTAGCAAATACTTCATCATTACCCATTGTTACTGTTAAATCTGCAAGATCAGACATTGCAGATGATGACTTCATAGAAACAATCGCAATTTTGGCTCCTTTAGATTTAGCTGTTTCTAAAGTTGGTAACAACGTTTTAGTGCCACCTGAGCCAGAAATAACTATGTATAAATCCCCTTCTTGAAGGGCGGGTGTAACAATTTCACCAACCATATTAACTTGATAACCACAATGAACTAATCTCATTGCTAAAAAACTAGATACTAATTTTGATCGGCCAGCACCAGCAACAAAAATTCGGCCAGCACTATCAATATGATTTTTTAATTCAGCAATTTGACCTTTATCAGTTGATGCTAATACACTAGCAATCTTATCCATTATTAATTTTTGCGTATCCATACTATTTATCTTCCTCTTATTTAAATGTTAATGATACCAAAAAAAAACCCGACCATTAAGTCGGGTTTAAATTTACTTTCTAATAAGTATCTATTAGTGAGCAATAGCTGTAATTTCGGCAGCAGCGGCAGCTGGATCAGCAGCTCCATATATCGCAGCACCAGCTACAATAATTGCAGCACCAGCATCTTTAACTTGTTGAGCTGTATCTGCTTTAATACCACCAGCAACTGATATTTTTGCAGAATCACCAACAGCTTCAGCAATTGCAGCTAAATCTGCGAATGGTGTTTGACCTGCAGCTTGAGCATCAAGTCCAGTATGGACACCAATGATTTGTGCGCCAGCAGCAACACATTCTTTAGCAAGTCCTACTTTGTCATCAACGTTAATCATATCAACTTGACATTCTTTACCATACTTAGCAGCAGCAGCAATTACTCCTTTAATTGTTGCAATACCTGATGCGCCAAGAACTGTACAGATATCTCCGCCAGCTTTATAAAAAGGTTCAGCTTCATATTCACCTGCATCCATAGTTTTTAAGTCAACTAAGATTTGGTTATTAGGAAACTTTGCACGAAGTGCTTCAAGAAGAGGAATACCGTTATGCTTAATACATGGTGTACCAATTTCAAGAATATCAACATGTGGAGCAACTGTTTCAGCTAATGCCATAGTTGCGTCAAAATCTAATGAATCTAAAGCCATTTGTGTGTGTGCCATGGTTTAATCTCCCATAAAATACAATTTAAAATAGTCTACGTTATATATAGTGAATCAAATATCACGTTTTAAAACAGCAGACCGTCGATAATATAGTCTCAATCACTCAATGTCAATGATTGAAATCTAATCCTAAACTAGAGTTTCTGACTTAATGCATCCTCTAATTTATTTTGATCAATAACAAAATTGCGAATACCTTCCGCTAACTTTTCAGTAGCCATAGCATCCCCATTGTGATCAAATCTGAACTGATCCTCTTGAAGCTTAGCTGGTTGCTCTTTTGTGGCACCATCATCTTTTAATGCCTGAGGTAAATCACCTTCAGTTGAATCTAATTCTTCCAATAATGCTGGTGCAATAGTTAATCGATCACACCCCGCTAGCGCAGTTATTTCTCCAATGTTTCTGAATGAAGCCCCCATTACAACAGTTTTAAAGCCATGTTCTTTATACCATGCATATATAGCCCTAACTGAAATAACACCTGGGTCTGTTTCTGACGTATACTCTTCTCCAGTTTTAGCTTTAAACCAATCTAGAATTCTTCCTACAAATGGTGAAATTAAAAATACACCGGCTTCAGCACATGCTCTTGCCTGAGCAAAACTAAACAATAATGTTAAATTACAATTAATCCCCTCTTTTTCTAAAATCTCTCCAGCCTTTATACCCTCCCATGTAGAAGCTAATTTAATTAATACTCTGTCGTTTGTTACTCCAGCTTCATTGTACAAAGAGATAATTTTTTTTCCTTTAGCAACCATTTTATCAATATTAAAAGATAAACTAGCATCAACTTCCGTTGATATTCTTCCTGGAATATGCTTTTGTATTTCTAATCCTACCAATACTGCAAGCTTATCAGCAGCATCCTCTATTTGTTGATTTTTATCGGAGCTTTTAGATTTAGCGTAAGCAATCGCTTCAGCTATCATTGGTTCACATTGGGGTAGCGTGCTTGCCTTTAAAAGCAATGATGGATTTGTAGTAGCATCTACAGGTTTAAGTGTTTTTATTGCTTCGACCTCCCCTGTATCTGCAACAATAGTTGTCATAGATTTTAATTGTTCTAGTAATGATGCCATTTGCTTTCTCCGTAATATAAGTAATAGTTACTTTTCAAAAGTGAACTCTCATTTTAACAAGATTCAATGATACTCTGCAATTATTTTAATCTATAAATTATTTAATTGTATTATCGTAATACTTAATGACAAGAACTGTCATATTTGGCAGAATTATCTTTTTTAACCAAAATCACTAAATCTTCTTAAGGCTATAAGGATTAAATAATGTCTGATTATGTAATACCATTTGAAAAACTAAGAAATAAAGATGTTGCAGCTGTAGGTGGAAAAAATGCTTCTTTAGGCGAAATGATTTCCCAACTGAATGCTCAAGGTGTAAGAGTTCCCTCAGGTTTTGCAACCACTGCTAATGCATTTAATGATTTTCTTAAGAATGATAAATTAGGCGATAGAATTATTTCAGAGCTTAAAAATTTGGATGTTAATGATGTTATTGCTCTAGCTAAAAGTGGAAAAAAAATTCGTAAATGGATTTTAAATACGCCTTTCACTGAAAATTTTGATAAAGCAATTAAAGAAAGTTATGAAAAATTAATTAAAGCTTCAGCAAAAGGAACAACATTTGCCGTAAGGTCATCAGCAACAGCTGAAGATCTTCCTGATGCATCTTTTGCAGGACAGCAAGAAAGTTTTCTAAACATTCATGGTATTGAAAATATAAAACAAGCAATTAAAGAGGTATTTGCGTCCCTTTATAATGATCGTGCTATATCTTATAGGGTTCATCAGGGATTTGTTCACTCTGAGGTTGCAATTTCTGCTGGTATTCAGCAAATGGTTCGAAGTGATATTGGTTGCTCAGGTGTGATGTTTACTATTGACACTGAATCAGGATTTAAAGATGTTGTCTTTATCACAGCTTCCTATGGTTTAGGAGAAACTGTGGTTCAAGGCGCAGTGAACCCAGATGAATTTTATGTTCACAAACCCCAATTAAAGAAGGGAAATGAGGCTATTGTAAGAAGATCAATTGGTTCTAAAAAAATAAAAATGGTTTTTAGTGATGATACTAAAGCTGGCTTAAGCACCTCAATAGAAGATGTAGATGAAGATGAGTCAAATAAATTCTGTATATCAGACGAAGATATAATTGAATTAGCAAAATATGCAATTACAATAGAATCACATTATAAATGCCCGATGGATATTGAATGGGGTAAAAATGGTATAGATGGAAAAATATATATTCTTCAAGCTAGGCCGGAAACAGTTAAATCACAAAGTAACAATATAGTTGAAATATTCAAATTAAAAGAAACTGGGAAGGCTATTGTTGCAGGTCGAGCAGTAACTCAAAAAATTGGAATTGGTCCTGTGAGAGTTGTAAAAGATCCAACAGATATGCATTTGGTTAAGCCTGGAGATGTTTTAGTTGCAGATATGACTGATCCAAATTGGGAGCCTGTAATGAAAAGAGCTTCTGCTTTGGTAACGAACAGAGGTGGTAGAACATGTCATGCAGCTATTATTGCTCGGGAGCTTGGTATTCCTGCAATTGTAGGAAGTGTAAATGCAACAGAGCTTTTAAAAGATAATAATTTAGTTACTGTATCTTGTGCAGAGGGTGAAACTGGAATCGTATATCAAGGTGAATTGAAATATGAAGTAGAAAAAAAAGATGATGGAAAACTATCCAAACCACCTATAAAAATCATGATGAATATTGGTAATCCAGATATGGCATTTACTTTTGCTCAAATTCCAAATCACGGAGTTGGTCTAGCTCGTTTAGAATTTGTAATCAATAACATGATTGGAATTCATCCAAAAGCAATTATTAATTACCAAGCAATGCCTTCTGATGTCCAAAAGCTTATTGATCACAGAGCAAAGGGATATAAAAACCCTAAACAATTTTATATTGATAAAATATCAGAGGGTGTAGCTACTATTGCTGCTGCATTCTATCCTAACCCGGTCATTGTAAGGACATCTGATTTTAAATCTAATGAATACAAAAAATTGGTTGCTGGTGATATTTATGAACCCGAAGAAGAGAATCCAATGATAGGATTTAGAGGGGCTGCTAGATATATCTCAAAGGAATTTAAAGATTGTTTTGAACTTGAATGCATTGCACTAAAAAAAGTGCGTGAAGAAATGGGTCTAAATAACGTCGAATTAATGATTCCTTTTGTAAGAACTCTAGATGAGGCAAAATCAGTAAATCAGATTATGCAGAGTTTTGGTCTAACAAGAGGAGAAAATAATCTTAGAATTATCATGATGTGTGAAGTTCCATCTAACGCAATTCTTGCTAATGAATTTATGGAATACTTTGATGGTTTTTCTATAGGCTCAAATGATCTTACTCAATTGACCCTAGGAACTGATAGAGATTCAGGAATTTTAGCTGATGGTTTTGACGAAAGAAATACTGCTGTCCTAAAATTAATTGAATTAGCAATTAAGTCAGCAAAGAATAAGAAAAAGTATATAGGCATATGTGGACAAGGGCCTTCCGATCATCCTGATTTTGCAGATTGGCTTGTAAAACAAGGTATTAGTTCTTTATCACTAAATCCTGATACAGTTATAAGCACATGGAAACAAATTACTAAAAAATAAATGGCCAAAAATAAAAGAACTGCTTTTTTTATTTCAGATGGAACAGGTATTACTGCTGGTTCATTAGGAGGTTTATTAGCGCATTTTCCTAATACAGAATTCGAGCAAATTCGACTTCCCTTTATAGACTCAGAATCTAAAATAGAAGATGTCCAAAAAAGGATTGCAAATATAAAAATGATAAGTGGTATTAGGCCTATTGTAATTATGTCAATTGGTAACAAAAACTTAAGGGATGAATTAAAGGCTGTTGATGCATATTACGTCGACCTATTTGAATCTTTTATTAATCCTTTAGGTATAGAAATTAAAGAAGATCCACTAACTCGACCAGGAGTATCTCATAGTATGGCTGGAATTAACTATGGGCCCAGGATGGAAGCAATTAATTTTGCTCTTGGACATGATGATGGAATAACGCACTCAGGGCTTAACCAGGCTCAGGTCATTCTTATTGGTGTATCACGATCTGGAAAAACACCAACGAGTGTATATTTAGCAATGCAATTTGGTATTAAAGCAGCTAATTATCCTCTAATTCCTGAAGATTTCATCAGAGGCACTCTACCACCCATTTTAGAAGGTTACATTGATAAAATTTTTGGCTTAACAATTAAACCAGAAAGACTTCACTCCCTAAGGAGTGAAAGAAGACCTGATAGCAAATATGCATCATTAGCCAATTGCAGAGAGGAAGTAGGTTTAGCAGAGGACTTAATGAAAAGATTAGGAATTCCTATAGCAGAATCAACTTCTAGATCGGTAGAAGAATTATCAGCAATTATTATTCAAAATATTAATGAAATTTAATTACTTAATGTAAGGCTTTAATAGGTTTGTTATTTTTTTTGAATCAGGGCTAGTCATGCTGCCAAAAACATGAATTGATTCAGCATTAGGCATAACTAGAAATTTATAGAAATTCCATAATGGTGCTTCTCCAGTTATGGATGCAAGATTTTTATATACAGCATTAGCTTTTGGGCCAACAACGCTGGATTTGCTCATCATTGGAAACTCGACTGCATAAGTTAATTTACAAAAATCTTGAATTTCTTTGTCAGTAGTCAGTTCTTGATTAAAATCATTAGATGGAAAACCAACAACCATAATATTTTTTTTATTTTGTTTATAGAGGTTTTCAAGTGCTTCAAATTGAGGCGTAAAACCACATTTGCTGGCAGTATTTACAAAAAGAATAGGTTTATCTTGATACTCACAAAGATCAAACTTTTCACCTTGAAGTGTTTTCAAGTTTTGGTTATAAAAGTCCATACAAGCTCCTAAACATACAGTAGGTAAAAATAGAATTATCATTAATAATGTTTTCATAATATTCAAGACATAAAATTATTAAAATTGTTCAAGTTATCTTCTTCGATTAATTTTTCTCCAGCTCCATGGAGGTAAAGGATCTTTTTCAACCCATAACCCAATATTTTTTTTTCTTGCTTCAGATTCTGCATAATTATAACTTTGCTGATCATCAAAAGGTTGATTATTTTTATACTTTTTATAATGCCAGGCCATACCTTTTTTAACCATTTCTAAATTAATATCTTTACCATTTAAAATTACTTTACCAAGAACACGTTTATAAAAATCTAATGTATAAGGCTTATCGTTATCTGGCTTAGAAATAATTAATATTTTTTTTCCAGTCACAATACTTTTTAAATAATCAGAAGATTCTTTTCCAAAGGCTTGTTTGATTTCCGGTGTGTCAATTCCTAACAATCTTATTTTAAATTTATGTCCCAAATTATCTTTAACTTGAATAGTGTCTCCATCTATTACTCGAACAACCTGAGCATTAAAATCTGCAAAAGTATATGTGCAAAACAAAAAAAGAATTATAATTAAAGATATTCTCAAATTAAAAAAATTTCTAATGAAAAAATTACATTATACACTTTGGATGCTTTTAATTCTTTCTTCAAATTTATTGGGGCAAGATTTTCAATACCATATACATGAGAGATATTATAATCATCACGATACTCTAAGACAATTCCCATACGGCTCGCTTCATGTATATCTTCAAGGACCAATGATCGAAAAGGCGATTAAAAGAAATTTAAAATTAAATGCAATTAAATGTGATGCGAATATTAATTCTAATTATATATTCTCAATTGAACCACAAGTATTTTATAATCCAAGTATGACAACTCTTCATGGAGAATTTAAAGTAAAAATATTTACATCTCAAAATATGAATCAAGCGACTCAATTAATTAAAGTTCAACACCAAGCACGAATTAATCAGAAAGCTAATTTCTATATAAATAAAATTTATGATGAATTAATAATTAAACTTTCAAAAAAAATATTAGATAACCTTCCAAAAAATAACCAAAATATCAATGGGGACTTTTGTACAATGATTGAAACATCCAAATCTAAAGAAAACAAAAAAAAGAAAGATTACAAAAGACCAATTCAAGCATAAATTTTATAATAGCTGTTGCATTCAGAACCTTTTTAGGTAACATTGAATCGAAATATTTTAAACCAGACCGAATTAACTATGAAAACTAAAAAAATTTACTTTTTAACGATTTTAATAACTACTTTCTTAATAAGTCTTTCATCAAACTCTTATTCAAGAAGTAATCTAGAGGAAATTAAACTTCTTTTAAAGAATGGTAAATATTCTAGAGCTGAAAAACTTATTAATAAATCAATAGAAACTACCCCCAATAATCCAGAATTTTTATTTTACAAAGGAATTATAGAGACAAATATTGGTAAAAGTAATGAAGCAATCGATACATTTAGAAACCTCACTGAAAATTTTCCAGAACTACCGGAGCCTTTTAATAATCTCGCAGTACTTTATGCAGAAAAAGGAGAATTTAAACTAGCAAAAAAAATTCTAGAACAAGCAATTAAAACTAATCCCAGTTATTTGACTGCACATATAAATTTAGGAGATATCTATACTAAAATGGCAACGGAAGCATATAACAAAGCATTAGAAATTGATAAGTCTAATAATATAGCAATAACAAAACTTTCAATGATTACCCAATTATTTAACTATCAACCTAATACAAAAAATACTGAAATAGATTCAACAAAAATAATTAAGCAAGTAGAGCAAGAAAAACAAACTGAAAAACAATTAGAAAAGGACATATTTAAATCAATTGAGAATTGGAAAAGTGCTTGGGAAAATAAAAACATGACAGAATATTTAGCTGCTTATGCCGCAAATTTTAAGTACCCAAATAATATGTCAAGACCAGATTGGGAAGCATATAGAGAAGTTAGAATTACATCAAAAAAAACAATTAATATTATAATTTCTAATATCAAATTAAAATTTGATAAAGAAAAAATTATAGCTACTTTTAATCAAGATTATAAATCTGGAAAATTAGAGCAAATTTCAAAAAAAACCCTAGTGTTTATTAACGAGGATAATAAATGGGTTATTTTTGAAGAAACTTCTGGTTGATCAATTTGAAAAATTTATTTTTTATTCGCCCTTTTTTTGCAGCATTAATTTTATTTTGCTCTTTCAGTCTAAGCTCTCAAGAAAATGATTCGAAAGAACCAGATAGTTTTTATGATAAAAAACCATCTGTTCAAAGACAGATTCTAGTTAATGAGAGTAAAAAACTTTTTCTATATTTAGAAAAAAAAACTAAAAATCTTATTTTTGAGTTTAAAGAATTAACATCTATTACAAAAAAAAATACAAAAAAAACATCAGAATCAATCCCAGAACAACTCCCTATATTCCAAAAATTAACAACTAAAATAAAAGATATATTAAAAATAAAAGTAGAGCCGACCCCGCTGAAAAATGTTGATATTAAAAAAATTGATTTTCTTCCGATACAATCACCAAAATTTCAAGAATTTTTAGATAATTTAATAGCTATATTAAAAATAAAAGTAGATCCGACTCAACTGAAGCCAGTTGAAATAAAAACAGTTGAACCACTTTTATCTCAGCCAGTTGAAATAAAAACAGTTGAACCACTTTTATCTCAGCCAGTTGAAATAAAAACAGTTGAATCATTATTAATCAAATCTTTAGAATTTATATCGAATGGTCAACTTGATAAAGCAATTAATTCAATAGATGAATTGATTGAATTAGTTCCTAATTTTAAACTTGCCCATTTGATACGTGGTGATATTTTGACAGCCTATTCAATGAGTATTAGTAATTTTGGTGGCAATGCAATTGAAATAAATTCAAAAAAGGTCATCCAACTTAAAAAAGAGGCAAAAAGAAGAATTAAAGGTTATTTATTAACCCACAAAGATAATGGACTTCCTAAATTTAATATTATTCCTGATAAAAAAGATAAATATTTGATATATGTTGATATGGATAGTTCTCGATTATTTGTATTTGAAAAAAAAGAAAATAAATATTTATACCTTTCAGACTATTACGCATCAATTGGCAAAAATGGTTATGGGAAAAGGTATGAAGGCGACAAAAAAACTCCATTTGGAACATATTTTCTTCAAAAAAAGATACAGCAAGAATTAACTGATTTTTATGGTGAAGGTGCCTATCCCCTTAACTATCCAAATGAATTTGATAAAGTTAAAAAATATACTGGTTATGGAATTTGGATACATGGAACACCTAAAACTACTTATAGTAGACCTCCAGAAGCGAGTGATGGGTGTATTGTATTATCAAATAAGGATCTCATTAGTATCGAAAAAATACTTAATACTCCAGGAACACCAGTAATTTTATCAAATTTAAGTATCAATGAACTTAGCTTGAGAAGTAGAGACAAAATCAAAAAAGATCAAGATGAATTATTAAATACTATTAAAAATTGGAAAGCTAGCTGGGCAAAAAAAAACTATAATGAATATATGAAGTTTTATTCTCCTAATGCAAAATATAATAAAAAAGAATATAAAACTTGGTCCGAAGATAAAAAAAGGGTTTTCAAAAACTCAGAAGATATACAAATTTCTTTAAAAAATATTTCTCTTTATGAATATCCATCAGAAAGCCAGCCATTAAGAATTATTTCATTTAACCAAAGCTATAAAAGTAATTTAATAAATAATGAATCAAAGAAAAAACAAATATGGCAAAAAAATAATGGGGAATGGAAAATTATTTATGAAGGTACGAATAAAAACTAAATACAAATTTGTTTTATGAGTTTTGGAAATGCAATATCAATATATTTATTAAATCTAGTGGATATATCTTTTGGATTTAACTCTTTACTTTTATTTTCAGCGCCTTTATAAAACTTTTCTTCGAGAATAACAGGCTTTATTTCTCCACAAATATGCTCTAAGAATACTGCATGTGAACCTACTCCGTCGAAATATAATTTTTCCTTAAAATTTATTACTACTAAAGCTTTAGTTTTTTGACTATCTTGATGAACTGAATTAAGAAGTAATTTTGCATCAAATATGTCACTTTCATAAAAAGTTACCCAATTTGCATTTACATTATGGGTAAATAAAATAACGATAGTCAAAATAAAATAATTAATTATTTTCATATAATGACATTATAAGCTAATTTGGCGGAAGGAGCGGGATTCGAACCCGCGTCAGGTATAAACCTGAACACGCTTTCCAAGCGTGCGACTTAAACCACTCATCCACCCTTCCGAACCGCAGATTATATATTAATTTTATTTATTGATTTATATATCTATTAGTATTAATGTATTAAATTCCGTAGGATACAAACGATTTTAAAAATTTTGGAGGAGATATGGCTTTTACAACACTTAAAGATCTTGGGTTAAAACACCCATATAAAGATAAATATGATAATTATATTGGCGGGAAATGGACAAAACCAGTGGATGGAAAGTATTTCGAAAATATTACCCCTATTACTGGTAAACCTTTTTGTGAAGTCGGTCGCTCTAACGAAAAAGATGTTGAGTTGGCTTTAGATGCTGCACATTCTGCTGCAGATGCTTGGGGGAAAACAAGCACAACTGAACGTGCAAATATACTCCTAAAAATAGCGGATGTTATAGAAAATAATCTTGAGACAATATCACTTGCAGAAACAATTGATAATGGAAAATCAATTAGAGAGTGCATTCATGCAGATATCCCTTTAGCTATTGATCATTTTAGATATTTTGCTGGAGCCATTAGAGCTCAAGAAGGAAGTATTGGAGAAATTCATGGTGAGGAAATGGCTTATCACTTTCATGAACCTCTTGGCGTAGTTGGTCAAATTATTCCATGGAACTTCCCTATACTTATGGCTGTATGGAAACTTGCTCCAGCAATTGCAGCAGGAAATTGTGTTGTATTGAAACCTGCGGAACAAACTCCTGTTTCAATTTTAATTGTAATGGAATTAATTGCAGACCTTCTACCACCAGGAGTAATTAATATTGTAAATGGATTTGGTCTTGAAGCTGGTAAACCATTGGCAAGTTCAACACGTATTGCAAAAATTGCTTTTACAGGTGAAACAACTACAGGAAGACTAATTATGCAATATGCGTCGCAAAATATAATACCTGTTACTCTTGAATTAGGTGGTAAATCACCTAATATTTTCTTTGAAGATATAATGAATGCTGATGATGGACTCTTCGATAAAGCATTAGAGGGTTTTACAATGTTTGCTTTAAATCAAGGAGAAGTATGCACCTGTCCATCACGTGCACTTATTCAAGAATCTATATATGATAAATTTATAGAAAGAGCCTTGGAAAGAGTAAAAGCAATCAAACAAGGAAGTCCTTTAGAGGCAGATACAATGATTGGGGCTCAAGCTTCAAGTGAGCAAATGGAAAAAATTCTTTCCTACCTAGAGCTTGGAAAGGAAGAAGGTGCTGAATGCTTAATTGGAGGTAATAGAACCATTCATGATGGGAATCTATCTGAAGGTTACTATATAGAACCAACAGTTTTTAAAGGTGACAATAAGATGAGAATCTTCCAAGAAGAAATATTTGGTCCTGTTGTCGGAGTAACAACTTTTAAAGATGAAGCTGAAGCATTAAAAATAGCAAATGATACTCTTTACGGACTTGGTGCTGCAGTTTGGACTAGAAATATTAATGCCGCATTCAGAATGGGTAAAGGTATTCAAGCTGGTCGTGTATGGACAAATTGTTATCATTCTTACCCTGCACATGCAGCATTTGGTGGCTATAAGCAATCTGGTATTGGAAGAGAGACACACAAAATGATGCTTAATCATTACCAAAAAACTAAAAACCTATTAGTAAGTTACACAGAAGCGAAACTTGGATTCTTTTAAAATAATCTTAAATAGCTTTAAAATAAAAGGCAGAGATAATTCTGCCTTTTACAATCATGATTACAAGAATCTCAGCAACTGACGCGGCAAATAAGCTAATTGATGAGTTAAAAAAAACTCATGGCGAACTTATGTTTCATCAATCAGGTGGGTGTTGTGATGGTAGTGCGCCAATGTGTTTTCCAAAAGGTGAATTTTATCTTGGTAATTCAGATGTTGAGGTTGGAATAGTAAACAATGTTCATTTCTATATGAGTGCAAGCCAATTTGAATATTGGGAACATACTCATCTTACTCTTGATGCAATAAAAGGGACTGGTGGTCAATTTTCCCTAGAACGACCAACAGGATTAAGATTTATAATAAGATCGAGACTTTACTCTGATGATGAATGGAAGTACCTTGAAAAATTTCCTGTAAAAAGATGTGGTTAATTAATTAAACTGGTCTAATAATAAGGTAAAATAAATATGGCGGGTCTCCTCGCATTGTTATTTAGCCAACCTGGTCAGATGCGGAAGCAAGCAGCCACAACTATTGATACAAGTGCCGAGGGTCAGGCTCGCCATTTATTAAATTAACAAATAAAGTTAATCTATGTCATATGAAGTGTTAGCTAGAAAATGGCGACCTAAATCATTTTCAGAATTAATTGGACAAGATAGTGCTGTTCAAGCATTAACTAATGCTTTGGATAATAATCGTCTTCATCATGCATATTTATTTAATGGAACACGTGGTGTTGGGAAAACTACACTAGCGAGAATTCTTGCAAAATCTCTTAATTGTGAAGTAGGTATTTCTTCAAAACCATGTCAAGTATGTACAGCCTGCAAAGATATAAACGATGGTCGGTTTATAGATCTTATTGAAGTTGATGCTGCATCTAATACACAAGTTGATAATATGCGAGAGTTACTAGAAAATGCCCAATATGCACCAACATCAGGACGTTTTAAGGTTTATATTATTGACGAAGTTCATATGTTATCCAAAAGTGCATTTAATGCAATGCTTAAGACTTTGGAAGAGCCACCTAGCCATGTTAAATTTATTTTAGCAACGACTGATCCAAAAAAAGTACCTGTGACAATAATTTCTCGATGTTTACAATTTAACTTAAAACAGATGACTTCAGATAGTATTTCTGAGCATCTTAAAAATATCCTCAAGAAAGAAAAAATAAATTACGATGAAGAATCAATAAAAATAATAGCTAAAGCAGCTCGTGGGAGCATGAGAGATGCCCTTTCAATTCTTGACCAAGCAATTGCATACTCAGGTGATAAAATTTCAACTAAAAAAGTTATAATAATGCTTGGTACGATTGATAATTCTTTCATTACATCAATATTAACTGCTTTAGCAGAAAATAACGCACAAAAAGTAATGCAACTCACAAAAGAAATGGACGAAAAAAGTATTTCTTTTGAATTAGCTTTAGAGGAGCTTGCTAGATCAATATATAAAATCTCAACTTACCAAATTATTTCTGATAGTAGTGACAAATCAGAAGAAAATGAAGAAATAAAAAAATTATCATCTTTATTCAATCCTGAAACACTTCAACTAATTTATCAGATTGCTATTAATGGAAGAAAAGATTTGCACTTAGCCCCTGATCCTATAACAGGATTTAATATGACACTCCTAAGAATGTTGGCTTTCTATCCTTCAATACAAAGTAATAATGAAACAAAAAACAAAAAAAAAATTGAACCTCAAACAAAACAATTAAATACAAAAAAAGAAACTGAATCACTTGTAAATACAGATAAAAAAATATTTGATGGTAATTGGATAAAGTTAGTTAGTAATTTAAAGGTTGGACTTGCAAAATCACTTGCACAGGAATGTGCTTTAAAAAATTATGAAAATGATATTTTTAACTTAACTTTAAATGATAATTTTAAACATCTTGCACAGCATGGTTATATTGAAAAATTAGAGGAAGAGCTTATTAATCATTTCAATAAAAAAATTAAAATTAAAATAACAATAGGTAGTAATTTAAAAACACCATCTGCCCAAAAAAAAATGGCAAATACTCAATTAATGGAAAAGACTGAATCTGCTATCATGGAGGATGATTTTGTGAAAGAATTAATTGATGACTTTGGAGCAGAAATAATCACTTCAAGTATTGAACCAACTAAAAAAAAGGAAAATTAAAATGGGTAAAGGTGGCATGGGTAATTTAATGAAACAAGCACAAATGATGCAAGCTAATTTAAAAAAAGCTCAAGATGAATTGGCAACTATAGATGTCGAAGGATCATCAGGTAATGGACTTGTAAAAATCATAATATCTTGTAAAAACGATATAAAAAAAGTTGATATTGATCCAAGCTTATTAAATGATAAAGAGATGTTAGAAGATCTTATTGTAGTTGCCCTTAAAGATGCGTTTGAGAAAATTGAAACTACAAGCAGCGAAAAAATGAATGGTCTTGTTCCTCCTGGGATGAATCTTCCTTTTTAGTATGAAAAAAATTGAGGTACTTGAACAACTCGTTGACGCACTCAAAATTTTACCAGGTGTAGGCCCAAAATCAGCATTGAGACTCACCTACTTTCTTCTTCAAAGAAATAGAGAGGGAGCAAAAATTCTCTCAGAAAATATATCAAATGCCTTAGAACAACTTATGCATTGTGAATTATGTAATAACTTTTCTGAGGAACATATATGTTCTATTTGTTTATCATCAAAAAGAGATAAAAATACTATCTGTGTTGTAGAGATGCCAACCGATCTTTTAATGATGGAAGAAACGCACTCCTATAATGGTCTTTACTTTATTCTTATGGGCCGCCTATCTCCTCTTGATGGAATAGGTCCAAATGATATTCATCTCGGCAAGCTTGTAAAAAGAATAAAGGATTCAAATATTACAGAGATAATACTAGCAACAAATTTTACTGTTGAGGGAAATGCTACAGCACAATATATTAAAGAGTTATTTAAAGATATAGATATTAAAACTACCAGAATAGCGCGAGGTTTGCCTATGGGGGGAGAAATAGAATATGTTGATAGTGGTACTTTAGCTCAAGCTATTGTCGAGAGAAAAAAAATCTAATTCAAGAATTTCTATTGGTTTATTAATTATATAATCAGGATTCCAATTTTCAATTAAATCAGTTTTTTTTAAATAGCCATAACTCGCTAAAACAGACTTAATTTCTGATGATTTAGCTGCCAAAATATCTCTATGTCCATCACCTACATAAATTGTATCTTTTGTATTTATATCAAGAATCCTGCAAGCCTCAATCAATAAATCTGGTGAAGGTTTTGGTTCAAAACCAATATCATCTCCACACATAAGCACAGAACACTTATTAATCAAGCCATTATGGATTAAAATTTTTTCAGAGAAATGTCTTGCTTTATTAGTTACAATTCCCCAATTTATATCTTTTTTATCTAGAATTTGCAAAATATCAAGAATTCCATCGAATAATACTGCATTATTCAAAAATGAACCTTGGTAAATATCTAAAAATTCATTAGATAATGAAACATAATCATCATTATTTTTATCAAATCTTAAATTAAGAAAAGCATTAATACCATCAGAGGCTATCTCACGTCCTTTTTCATATGAAATAGTAGATTTATTATTGTTCGTATAGACCTGATTAGCTGTTTCAATGAGGTCATTTGCTGTGTCGCAAAAAGTACCATCTAAGTCAAACAAAATTGATTTAATCATTATAAAAATTTGGCTTCAACAATATAATTAACAGAAGTATCGTTACCAAGCTTATAGGTATCAAAAAAGGGGTTATATGTCATCCCCGCAATGCTCTTGAAATCTAATTTAAATTCTATACACCATTCTCTTAATTCAGCTGGAGTTATAAATTTATTATATTCATGAGTACCTTTTGGTAATAATTTTAAAATATATTCAGCGCCAACAATCGCAAATAAAAAAGATTTAGGATTTCTATTAATAGTAGAGAAAAAAATACTTCCTTCTGGCTTTAAAAGTGCTGAACATTTATTAATAATTGAAGAGGGATCAGGAACATGCTCAAGCATTTCTAAACACGTTATAACATCAAATTTTCCCTTATTTTTTTTAAAATAGTCTTCTATATTCAATTGTTTATAATTAATATCTAAATTAGATTCTAACATATGTAGCTTAGCTATTTTAATGACTTTTTCCCCTTGATCTATGGCAGTAACATTAGCACCAGCTTTAGCTAAAGATTCTGATAAAATTCCTCCACCACATCCAATATCTAAGACTTTTTTTCCAGATAACCTAACTTTATCTAATATGAAATTTAACCTTAATGGATTAATTTGATGTAAAGGTTTAAATTCACTAGTTTCATCCCACCACTTGTGAGCTAGTAAATTAAATTTCTCTACTTCTTTATGATCTATATTTGATTTATTTTTGTTTGCCATTTTTTTGCAATCTGAATTATTTTATCTTCATCAATATTAATTAATTTTTTATCTTTAAGCTTTATATCTCCATTAATCCAAACATAATCTACATCAGATCTACTAGAGCTATATACTAGAGTTGATAAAGGATTATATATTGGTTGAGCAGTAATTGAATTTAAATCAATTGATATCAAATCTGCTTTTTTATTTATCTCAATTGAACCTATTAATGAATCAAGTCCTAAAGCTTTAGCCCCATTAATGGTTGCCATATTTATTGCCTGAACAGCTGATAATAACTCTGGTGATTTTGTCTTACCTTTAATTAGTAAGGCTGCTAATCGCATTTCCTCAATTATATCTAACCTATTATTACTTGCTGAACTATCAGTTCCGAGACTTACATTTAAATTTTGTTTCAACATTTTTGTAACATCAGCAATACCACTTCCTAATTTCATATTTGATGATGGATTATGGACTATATTAACTTTATTTGAAGTTAATATAGATAAATCTTGTTCATTTAAATGGACACAATGAGCTGCAATCATTGAAGGTCCGATGATTCCTAAATTATTAAGTCTTTGTATTGGTGTTATTCCATATTTTTCAATACTATCTTCTATTTCCAATATTGTTTCGTGAAGATGTATATGAATATTTATATCCAGTTCCTCTGAATAAGTATTAATCAGATTGAAAGCTTTATCTGATACTGAATAAGGGGCATGAGGTGCTATAGAAGTAGATATTAAATCTTCATTTCTCCATTTATCTCTAAAATTAAAACCTTTTGCTAGATAATCCTCAGGATCTGAAGCATAATTCGTTGGGAAATCTAAAACTACTAAACCGATATTACTTCTAATTCCAAGATCCTTAGATGCCTCAGCGGTAGAGTCAGGAAAAAAATACATGTCATTATAAGTTGTAATTCCTGATTTTATCATCTCTGATAAAGCTAAAATTGAACCCTCTTTTACAAATTGTGAGTTAACAAATTTTTTTTCAGCGGGCCAAATATAGTTATTTAACCAATCTTGCAAAGGTAGGTCATCGGCAAAACCCTTAAATAATGACATTGCAACATGTGTGTGGGTATTAATCAATCCAGGAGTAATAATATGATCGGTTAATTGATATACTTCATTTGCCTCATATTTTTCGAATACTTCATCTTGTAAAACTAAATCAATAATTTTATCGTTTTTAATTACAATTGAATAATTAGATAGTAATTCATTTTTAGAATTAGATGTATAAATCCAAGTAGCAGAAATAATAGTTGAAACTTTTTTTTTATTATTGGCTGACAAACTTTAAATATCCCTTTTTCTTACAATATTTTATTTTAATCAAACGGGTGTTTAATTAATATTGTGTCATCTCGCTCAGGACCTGTAGACACAATATGTATTGGTACTCCACATAATTCTTCAAGTTTTAACAAATAATTTTGTGCATTAATTGGTAGTTTTTCCCAATCCTTAATTCCGTAAGTATTCTCTTTCCAGCCAGGCATATCAATAAAGATTGGTTCACATGAAGTTACTTGCTCTGAACCTAATGGGAGAAGTCTTTGCTCTTTACCTTCTAATTTATAGCCAATACATATTTTTAAATTTTCAATTCCATCTAATACATCTAATTTAGTTATACATAAACCACTTAACCCATTAACCATAGCCGATCTTTTAAGAGCTGCAGTATCAAACCAACCACACCTTCTCTTTCTTTGAGTAACAGTTCCAAACTCTTTTCCTTTGACAGACATTTGATTGCCAGGTGAATTAATGTCGTCAATATCTAATTCGCTAGGGAAAGGTCCTCCTCCAACTCTTGTAGTGTAAGCTTTAGTAATGCCAAGAATATATTCTAGCATTTGTGGTCCTATCCCTGACCCAGCCGCAGCTTGGCCCGCAACACAATTTGAAGAAGTTACAAAAGGATATGTTCCATGATCAATATCTAATAAAGCACCTTGTGCCCCTTCAAATAGAATTTTTTTACCTAATGAGTTAATTTTATAAAGTTCATCAGAGACATCACAGACCAAAGGTTTGATAAATTCTGCTTGAATATATATCTCATCTAATTGCCTCTTAAAATCAATTGGTTTTGTATCTAAATGCTCTTTAAGTACAAAATTATGTAGATCTAAAATATCCTCTAATTTATCATGTATTCTATCTGGCTCAAGTAAGTCATAAACTTTTAAAGACCTTCTTGCCACCTTATCTTCATATGCCGGACCAATGCCCTTTCCAGTTGTACCAATTTTTTTATTTTGATCTCTTTTAGCTTCCCTAGCTTGATCTAATGAAATATGATAATTTAAAATTAATGGGCAGCCATAACTTACAAAAAGACGATTTTTAACATCAATATCATCTTTTTCTAAACTAGAAACTTCGTTTTCTAAATGATTTATATCAAGAACAACCCCATTTCCTATAAAACATTGTATCTTTGGTCTAATTATTCCAGATGGTACAAGATTTAACTTATATTCCTTTTGGGATTTTCCTTGACCTATAACTAGCGTATGGCCAGCATTATGGCCTCCTTGAAATCTTACGACAGCATCAGCATGATCAGTTAGCCAATCAACTATTTTACCCTTACCTTCATCTCCCCATTGAGTCCCAATCACTACTACATTATTTGTCATATATATTATTTAAACTTTCATTTGATTAATAATAAATCTTAAATCCATTGAGAACCCGGTTGCTGGACGATTATTTTTATAGTTATTATTAATATTGTCATACCGACCACCTTGAGCGATAGCAGTTGAATATTTTGAGGAATAAGCAGAAAAAATAAGACCTGAATGATATTGATATCCTCGAATATCAGAAAAATCAAAATTTATTTTAATATCTTTTTTTATTAATACATTATGTAGAGATTTTAAATTATCAATTATAGATTTAACATCTTTGTTTCCAGGAATTAATTTAAGTATTTCATCAAGTATGGTTTTATCGCCATAAAAATCAACCAAATCAATTATTTTATCTCTAGTATTATTTTTATTATACTTGTTTAGAATTTTTTTAAGTTGAACCTTATCTTTTATCATTAAAGCATCAGCAATATCAATTTTATCTTGGGCAGATAAATTCAAATCTAAAATTAGCTGATTATAAATATCTAAATGATTTATATCTAAAGTAATATCGTTAATATCAATTAATTTTAAAGAGCTAATTAATATTTTTTGAACTTCTATATCTGCAGAAATATCTGATTCACCAAAATATTCTACTCCAATTTGATATAATTCTCTTGATTGCGTTAATGTGGAATTTGTCCTAAGAACAGGGCCTGCATAGCATAATTTATTTTCTTTATTTTCTTTATTTAGTTGAGAATCCATGCGAGAAGTTTGTGTTGTTAAATCAGAGCTGACTCCCATCATTCTTCCTGATAATTGATCAACAACTTTAAATGTATCCAGATCTAAATCTTTACCAAATGCATTTAATGAATCTGCATACTCAAGCAAGGAGGGTATCACAAGCTGATAACCATTCTCAAAATATAAATCAAGCAATTGTCTCCTATAAATTTCTAACTGTTTTGCTTGATTTGGTAATAAATCTTCTACATTTTCAGGGAGCAGCCATTGAGACATAAGATTACTTTCCAATAAATAATATAATTATGCCTATAAGAACAGATAAAAGTCCATAAAATCTAATTTGGCCTGTTCTAAATTTAATAACTTTACTAAATGCATTTCTCCATAACTCAGGCAATGCTAAGGGGAAAATACCTTCAAAAATAAAAACTAAACCAATTGCAATTAATAAAATATCTTGCAATTATTTTTTACTTGAACCACGTAGATATTTAAAAAAGCTTGAATTGGGATCAAGAACCATTATATCCTCTTTACCACTAAAACTTTTTCTATAAGCCTCGAGACTTCTGTAAAAATCATAAAACTCTTTATTTTTAGAAAAAGTATTTGCATAAACTCTTGCAGCTTTAGCGTCACCCTCACCCTTTATTTTTTGTGCATCTCGATATGCATCAGTAATAATAATATCTCTCTGTCTTTCTGCTTCGGCACGTATTTTTTCAGAATCAGCAAAACCTTGAGATCTCAACTCATTTGCTACTGATTTTCTTTCAGCATTCATTCTTTGATAAACTGATTCACTTACTTCCTTTGGCAAATCGACTCTTCTAAGGCGAACATCAATTATCTCAATTCCAATTGTTCTTGAATCTTTATCTGCTCTATCTTTAAGAATATCCATAATTTCTGATCGCTCACCTGAAACAACCTCTTGAATAGTTCTCTTACCAAATTCAGCCCTCAAGCCATCATTTACTGTTTGTGATAATCTCCTTTCAGCTTGTCTTTCATCTCCATTAACTGAGACATAATATTGTGAAGGATCTATAATTCGCCACTTAATATATGAATCTACTAAAACATTTTTCTTTTCACTTGTTATAAATCTATCTGGTTGAGGGGGGTCATATGTCATAATTCTTTTTTCAAAAAATCTAACGTTATCTATTAACGGAGCTTTTAGATAAAGACCAGGGTCTTCTTTAACAGAAACAATTTCTCCCAATCTAAATACAATTGCATGCTCTCTTTGATCTACAGTAAAAGTTGATAAAGTTAATACTATTAGAAAAAAAATTATTCCAAGAGTTACTTTTGATAGGTTTCTCATAATTTATCTTGTATCCCTTTCTCGTGCTCTAAACGCTCCACGTGATCGTTCTGTAATTGAATTAATAACATCTGAAGCTAATGCACTAGCATCTTCTTTCTGGTTGTCAGCTTGAGATGAATCTTCTTGATTGTTCAATACTCCTCTTTGGTTGATGAGTTTATCTAAAGGAAGATAAAGTAAGCTGTTTGAGCCCTTCTGATCTACAATAACTTTTGATACAGAAGACATAATCTTTTCCTGAGTTTCCAAAAATAAACGATTTCTAGTTACTTCTGGAGCTCTTGAATATTCAGTTAAAATCTGATCAAAACGGCTAGCATTACCTTTTGCTTCATTTTCAATAGCAGCTTTATATCCATTTGCTTCAGCTATAAGCCTAGATGCAGTTCCTCGTGCTTTTGGAATAATATCGTTTGCATAAGCTTGGCCCTCATTCTTTTGCCTTTCTAAATCCTGTTTAGCCTTAACAGCATCATCAAAAGCAGCCTGAACTTGCTCTGGTGGTTGAGCGTTTTGCATTGTAACGCTTGTTATATTTATTCCAGATCTATACCTATCTAAAATATCTTGCATTAAAGCTTTTGTTTTAATTGCTATTTCTTCACGACCTTCATATAAAACAAAATCCATTTCACTCTTACCAACAATTTCTCTGATAGCAGTTTCTGCCGCGCCTCTCACAGAATTTTCAACTGATCGATTGTTAAATAGATAATCTTGGACTGATTTTAAATTATATTGCACAGCAAATTGCAAATCTATAATATTTTCATCACCAGTAAGCATTAATGATTCTCTTAATTCTTGAGCGGTTCCACCTGTATTTCCAGCAGAACGGTAACCTACCTCATTAGTTCTAACTTGTTCCTGATTTACAATTTCAACAGTTTCGATTGGATAAGGCAAATGCCATCTTGGGCCTGGTTGTGTTGTTTCTGTATTTTTACCAAACCTTAGTACAACTCCTCTAGATCCTTGGTCAACAATATAAAATCCAGTTGCCATCCATATTAATAGGACAATTAGACAGATTGTACCTACAGAAAGACCTCCAGGATTTGCATTGATTGGTTCCTTATTTCCATTAAACCCATCATTGTTATTATTATTAGATTTTGTCTTGAACATATTATCTACCTTCTTTCGAAGGTCAGTGAATAATTCGTCCAAATCAGGAGGGCCGTCATTACCTGCAGCCATAATATTTTTTAGAGATAGTTTTTTTAAAATTTTACGCATAATTTCCGTTTCTAAGATTAATTTGTGTTTGGTTATGTTCGACAATAGCTTGCTTTAAAAATTCAATCCCATCACCTGTTTTTGCTGATAATTGAATGTGATTTATTTTACCATAGTCATCTCGTTCGAAGCTCGTTTTTAAATTAATTTTATCGATTTGATTAAGAATTAAAATTTGAGGAAGTTCATTTGCATTTATTTCTTCAAGAATCATTTCTACTTGCTTAATTTGCTCACTTTTATTTTCATTAGTGATATCTATGACGTGTAACAATAAATCTGAATCAGTTACTTCTTCAAGAGTAGATTTAAATGATTCGATTAAAGTTGTTGGTAAATTTTTTATAAAGCCAACTGTATCAGAAATAACTATACTATGTCCTGGCTTAATAAATAATTTTCTAGATGTGGTGTCTAATGTTGCAAATAACTTATCCTCAGCATAAATTGACTCATGTGTTAGGCGATTAAATAAAGTTGATTTACCAGCATTTGTATAACCAACTATTGAGACACTCAAAGCTTGAGATCTTTTTCTTGCTCTTCTTTGCATACCTCTTTGTTTAGCTAGTTTGCTTAATTTTTGTTTAAGCTGCTTAATACGAATCCCAAGCATTCGTTTATCAAGTTCAATTTGTTTTTCGCCTGGGCCCCCTCTTACACCAATACCACCTTTTTGTCTTTCTAAATGACTCCATCCTTTTACAAGCCTTGTGGATAAATGGTCCAAATGAGCTAATTCTACTTGAAGTTTTCCTTCATATGATTTTGCACGCAGTGAAAATATAAATAATATTAATGCAGTTCGATCATAAACACGCATACCTGTTATTTTTTCGATATTCCTCTCTTGTGATGGTGATAGTTCATGATTAAAAATTAGTGTTTTTGCTTCTAATGATGTTTTCATTAAAAGTATTTCTTGAATTTTACCTGATCCAACAAAAAACTTTGTATGTGGAACGGTTCTTTTTGATGTTATCAATTCAGCAACATCAAATCCAGCACTTTTTGTTAATTCTGTTATCTCAAGAGTGTCATCATCATTATCAAATCCACCAAAATCTAAACTAATGACAATTGCTTTTTCACCAACCTTAGGCCTCTCAAACATTATTATTAATTTGTAGCATCTAAATTTATTTTATGTGCGGGGACAATTGTAGAAATTGAATGTTTATAAATTAATTGTGGGGTATTGCCAGTTAAAACAATTACATATGGGTCAAATGATTTAATTTGACCTTGCAGCTTTATACCATTCAACAAATAAATAGATACAGATACATCATCTACAATTAACTGATTTAAAAATGTATCTTGTAAATTCATATTTTTTGACATAATTCTTTTTTACACAAAAACACTTACTCTCCGTTTAACAATATCAATACCTAAAATATAAATTATACTCCCAATACTAGGAGTATTATCTGTTCCAGCAATTATACTCCTCAAAGGCATAGCTATTTCTGGAAACTTTATTTCTTGTTTTTTTACAAATTCCTTTAAACAATTATTAATATTATTATCGTTCCAATTTAAACTCTCTAGCTCAGTAATAAACAACTTAATTAATTTTTTTGATTCATCATTTAAATATTTATCAATTAATTCTTTAGAAGGATCAATATTTGTAAAGAAAAATAAAATATCTTTTGCAAAAAAATTTAAATTTTTTTCTCTTTCCTTATAAAGATCTATAGCTTTTTGCAAAATATCCTTATCGATTTTATCAACACCCAAACTCTTCAATCTTGGCGTAATTAAATTAGCCAACTTATCATTTGCTGTATTTTTAATATAATAATTATTAATCCAATCTAATTTTTCTTCATCAAATTGTGCAGAAGAGGAAGTAACATGATCAAAATCAAACCATTCGCCTAGTTGTTCAGCAGAAAAAATTTCATCGTCGCCATGACTCCATCCAAGACGAGCTAAATAATTTATTATTGCTTCGGGAAGATATCCTTGCTCTTTAAACTTCAGTACACTAGCAGCGCCATGTCGTTTCGATAATTTTTGTCCATCACCCGCTAAAATCATTGATAAATGCGCGTACTGGGGAATAGATGCATTTAATGCTTTTAATAAATTTATTTGTCGAGGAGTATTATTAATATGATCATCACCCCTAACTACATGAGTTACCTTCATATCCCAATCATCTACAACAACACAAAAGTTATAAGTTGGGGTTCCATCAGATCTCGCTATAATAAGATCATCTAACTCTTCATTTTTAATTTTAATTTCACCTTTAACTAAATCAATCCAAGAAACTTCTCCCTCAACTGGTGTTTTAAATCTAATGACTGGTTTAATATTTTTAGGAATATCTGGAAGCTTTTTATTAGTTTCAGGTCGCCATTGACCATCATATCTGGGCTTTTTACCTTCTTTAATTTGTTTATCTCTCAATTCTTCTAACTGTTGCTTACTAGTATAACAATGATAAGCATCGCCTTGATTTATTAAAATTTGGATTAATTCTTTATATCTATCAATTCGTTTGCTTTGAAAAACAATATCTCCATCATGTTTTAAATTAAGCCATGACATACCATTCTTGATTACTTCAACTGCTTCTGCAGTTGATCTTTCAATGTCAGTATCTTCAATACGTAAGATAAATTTACCTTTATTTTTTTTAGCATAAGCCCATGAAAATAATGCTGTTCTTATACCCCCGACATGAAGATAGCCAGTAGGGCTTGGTGCAAATCTGGTAATAATAGTCATATCTAGTGAAGATATGAATGAATTATATAAATAATAACTACCCCAATACCAATCATTACAATTTGTCTAACTGACTCAATTGTGTCTGTTTTTTTATGAAGGCCAGGAATTAAATCTGAAACAGAAACGTAAATCATACTTGAAGCTGTTAGAGCTAAAATAATTGGTATCAAGTCATTCATCATGCTTAAAATATAAAAAGATAAAAGTGCCCCAATCAATGTTGCAACACTTGATGCAATATTAAACATATATGCTTTAAATTTGGTAAAACCAGAATCAAGTAAAATAGAAAAATTGCTCATTTCTTGAGGCAAACAATGGGCAATTATTGAAAATGCAGTAACAAGCCCAAGATTAATATTAACTAAGAACGCACTTGCAAGCAGCACTCCGTCTACGAAGTTGTGAAATAAATCACCAACTATAATAATACTTCCTCTCTTGTTGTTATTAATATCACTATTTAATGAATGTGATTCACAATCTGGCCCATGACAATGACGCCATATCATAAGCTTTTCACAAATAAATAAAACAAGAATACCTATCAGAACAAAAAAACTTGTCTCGTGATAATCATCTGAAAATTCCATAGCATGAGGAATTATCTCAAGAAAAGCTGTAGTTAAAAGTGTTCCAACAGCAAGGCTTACCATGTTAGTAATTAATGTATTTGAAGCATTTTTAAAAATTACTGCAGCAAAAAATAGACTTATTAAACCACCTACAAAACAGGTCCCAATTATCCAATAAAGCGTCATAAACTATCCTTAAAAAAATCTCATATTATATTAATAAAAGCTAAAATAAAAATTATTCCATCCATATTAGGGTTGCCATTCTCCCTGTTACACCATCTCTTCTATATGAATAAAATTTGTCTTTTTGATCATAAGTACAAAAGCCATGATAATCGTCACTATAATTTCCAGTTATATTCTCTGCAAGTAAGCCTTGATTTTGAAGCTGATAAAATGCGATTGATTTCAAACTTAATTCAAATTTTAAGCCACCATGAATACTACGAAATGGTTTAAAAGTTGAACTAATTAAATCAAAATTTTCGACATTAGAAATAAAGTAATCAACAACTTCTTTATCAACCTTATAATTATCTGAACTAATACATGGTCCAAGCCATGCCAACATATCTGATGATTTACTACTTCTCGTTTTATGTCCGTCACTAAGTTTATCTATAGTATTTTTAATAATATCAGCACCTAAACCCCTCCATCCGGCATGAATTGCAGCTACAAAATCTCCTCCTTTGTTTGTAAGTAAAATTGGTAAGCAATCTGCAGTTCTTACAGCACAAATATTTTTCTTTTCAAAGGTATATACAGCATCACAATTAAGGTAATCTTCATTTTGTTGGATAATCTTGCCATCCTCTTCAAAAGTTTGAACTACTTTTTTAAGTTCTCGAACTATATTTGAGTGAATTTGATTTGGCCATAAAGGTAGAGATGGTAATTCTTTTAACAGTATTTCAAGGTTATCATTTACATTTTGTTCTTTATCTCCGACCTTATTACTTAAATTCAAAGAAGAATATTCACTTCTACTTACCCCACCAGTTCTAGTAGTTTGAATTGCTTTAATATTAGTTGGAATTGGAATGGACCAATCAGGATATATAAAATCTTTATTCATCTTCAAATTCTAAATCATCGTCATAACTAATGGGATTATTAGTTATATAGTAATTTTTATCAATTTCAAAACTATTCTCCATTGGTTCATATTTAGATTCTTTTCTTATTAATTCCAATAAATTTTTCATATCATCGGGTAATTCTACCTCCCATTTAAGAGACTTTTTTGTTGTTGGATGAATTAGCCCAAGAACTTTGGCATGAAGGGCTTGACGTTCAAATTTTAAAGTTTTATCTTTAAAATCAGCTGTCATTGATTTTGAAGGAATAATTTTTTTTAAGCCATAGATTTGGTCGCCAACAATCGGAGACTTATTGTCTTGCATATGAACTCTAATCTGATGAGTTCTTCCAGTTTTAAGGATACATTTTATATAAGTATGCATATTAAATCTTTCAAGCACTTCATAATGTGTTTCTGCATTTTTTCCACTAATATTATTGATAGCCATTTTAACTCTAACTTTTGGATGTCGCCCTATTGGTTTATTAATAATTCCCTTTTTAGTTATAATTTGACCCCAAACTATAGCTCTATATTCTCTATATACATTTTTATTTTGAAGTTGTTTTATTAAATCAAATTGAGCAATCTCATTTTTAGCAATCACCATTAAACCAGATGTATCTTTATCCAATCTATGAACAATTCCGGCCCTTGGTAATTCTGAATTTTTAGGATAATGATAAAGAATGGCATTTAAAATAGTTCCAGACCAATTACCAGCTGCAGGATGGACAACTATGTTAACTGGCTTATTTATTATAAATAAATCATCATCCTCATAAATAATATTTAATTCAATTTTTTCAGGTTTAAATTGATTAGATTTTTCTTCTGGTTGAATTTCAATATCAATTATTTCTCCCCCAATTATTTTCTTATTAATTGAAAAATTTTCTAAATTAATCTTAATGAATCCTTTTTTAATCCATGATTGAATCTTCGATCTTGAATATTCAGGTATTAAATCGTGAATAACTACATCCGCCCTTTTACCTACATATATATTTGGTACTATAATTTTCTTTTTGTTTAATGCCATAATGTATAATTTACGCGTTATTAAATATATATCTTAAGTTTCATGAAACTAATATTTTCTTTAATCTTATCAGTAATACTGAGTGGGTGTTTCATTTTTGGTGATCCTACTGAGATTGACTATACTGAGGGTAAATCTGATGCATGGATTATTAACGAAGCAGAATTCTTTGCTTCAAGCCGAGACTGGCAAAAAGCAATTGATTTTCTAGAAAAAGGTGAAAAAAGATTTCCTAATTCAAAATTAGCACCCCAATTTAAACTAAACTTAGCTTATGCTTACAAAGAATTTTATAGAGAAGCTGAAGCAACAGCTATGATTAATAAATTTATTCGTGCTCATCCAAATCATCCAGTTATGGATTATGCATATTACTTTAGAGGAATAATTTTATTTAAAGACAAAGGGATCGTTAATAAATTATCCATGCAAGATATAAGTGATAGAGATATCAACCAATTAACACAGAGTTTTAACGCATTTAAAGAATTAACTATTAAATTTCCTGAAAGTAAATATTATGACGATGCTGTTGATCGAATGACATATCTAATGAATAAAATATCCGAATATGAATTACACGTAGCTAGATTTTATCTTAGAAGACAGGCATATGTTGCTGCTTTAAATAGAGCTAAATATGTAATTGAGAATTATAATCAATCTATTCATCAAGAAGAGGCGCTTGTTATTATGGTTAGTTGTTATGACCATTTAGGAATAAATGATCTTAAAGAAGATACTAAAAGAGTTTTAGAAACTAATTATCCAAATACTAAATTTAATAACAAAAAAATGGTTAAAAAAGAACGAGACTGGTGGAGATTTTGGGATAGTCTTTTTAATTAAATCTTTTGTTTTTTCTTTTTCATCTTTTCACGAAATTCGATCTCATCTCTTCTTTTAGTTACAAGACCTGTTTTTTTAATTGGTCTGGAATTTTCTTTAAAAGGATTAGTTGAATTTTTAAATTGAATTCTCAAAGGTGTCCCAGTTAAATCAAAAGTATTCCGATAAAATGATTCTAAGTACCTAATGTAGTCTTGCTTCAATCCATCCAAATGATTTCCATGAATTATAATAGTTGGAGGATTTATTCCTCCCTGATGAGCATATTTTAATTTAGGTCGAATTCCTTTAACTATTTTCGGATTATGATTCTCTACAGCATTCGACAGAACGGAATTAAGTTGTGGTGTTGAAAATTTAGTTTGAGCAGCTTTATGTGATTTGATAATTGCCTTCATCAAAAGCTGTAAACCATCTTGTTTTAATGCTGAAATAAAAACTTTTTCAGCAAATTTTACAAATGGTAATTTCTTATCAATAGCTTTTTTTAAATTTTCTTTTTCATAAGAAGATATAGAATCCCATTTATTTAATGCTATTACTAAAGATTTCCCACTCTCTAAAATAAATCCAAGAATATGCATGTCTTGAGCTGATATACCTTCACTAGAGTCAATTACAAGTACAGATACATTCGATAGATTGATTGCATTAAGTGTTTTAATTACCGAAAATTTTTCTACAGATTCAAAAACCTTACCTTTTTTTCTTATACCTGCAGTATCAGTTATAACAAATTTATCTTTACCCCAATGAAAATCCGCAGACACTGCATCTCTTGTAGTGCCAGGTTTATCAAATGCAATAAAACGGTCTTCACCCAAAAAAGCATTAATCAAGGTTGATTTTCCAACATTTGGTCTGCCAACTATCGAGATTTTGGGATATTTAGTATCTTTATCTTCATATTTTTCTATAAAAGTATCTTGCTCAACCAGAAAATCTTTAAGTTCAGAAATTCCATCACCATGCGCTGATGATATTTTATGTATGTTATTAAATCCAAGTTTATAAAAATCAGTTAAGGCATTATCATTCAACATACCCTCTGCTTTATTAACTAATAACATTTTAACTTTATCATTTTTTCTAATAATTTCTGCAATATGTTCATCAATTGAATTAAGTCCGGATCTAGCGTCAACAATAAATAAAATAATATCACTTTCATCGATTGCCAATTTTGTTTGGGTAGCCATTTTTTTTTGAATACCAGTCTTTTTGTCTGGCTCAAAACCACCAGTATCCACTAGGATAAACTCATGATCCGTAATTGATAATTTACCATAGTGCCTATCCCTAGTAAGACCGGGCATATCTGCCACAATTGCATCCCTAGTTTTAGTTAGATAATTATACAAACTTGATTTACCAACATTTGGTCGGCCAATAAGTACTATCGTTTTCATTTTTTTTAATCCCAGATTTGAAAAAGGTTTAAGATCACTTTTTCTTTAACTTCCTTAATCAAAAAATTTATCTAGAATTCCTTTTTCTTCATCTTTTTTATCATCATCAAAAACTCGATGTTTTTTTAAATTACTCTTTTTTCCTTCTACTTCGTCGTCTTTATTATTGTCTATTTTATTATCTTTCTCTTTTTCTTTCTCTTTTTCTTTCTCTTTTTCTTCTTTACCAAAAAGTCTATCTAGAAATCCTTTTTTATCATCATCAAAAACTCGATGTTTTTTTAAATTACTCTTTTCTCCTTCTTCATCTTTTTCTATTTGATCATCACTTTTATCAAATAATCTATGTTTTTTTATACCGGTCTTTTTTTTCTCTTCTTCATTGATTGCTTCTGGTAACTTATTCTCTATTTTCTCACCAATTTTTAAACAAATAAGATCTCCTTCTGCATTCATTAAAGTTATTAATGAATCATCTATGTTAATAATATTATTTAATATTTGAGAATCTCCTAATTTTAGCCTACCTATTATGGAGCCATCATTAACATCTAAGAGATGAACAAAGCCAAAATAATCACCATAAACAATATAATCTTCAATCATAGTACCAGCTCTAATTCTTCTATATTTTAAAGCGGCTTGACGCCATTTAACCTCCCCATCTTCTTTATTTACAGAATATATTGACCCAGTATCATGTGAAACAAATAAATTAAATCCATCAAAAGTCATTCCATAAAAACTTGATAAAGGCCTTGTCCAAATTGTTTTGCCATTTCTTCTATCAAGTGCAGATATATCTCCGTTTGTTGTAACTCCATAGATTACAGGGCCATCGATTATTGGATGGCTTGTTATGTCATTTGCTCTTTCAATATCCGTAGTTCCTCTTGATCGAGAAATATTTGATTCCCAAACTAAGCCTCCAGTTGGACTATCTATAGCAATTAATTTTCCACCAGGTAAACCAAGATAAACAACTTTATTTGACTGAACAAGTTTTCCTTCTGACTTAAATGTTAAAGGGGGAATTGCAGCTTGATATTTCCATATGATAGAACCATCTTTTTCATTAAGTTGAATAATTTTATAACTATTCAACTTTACAACTATTTTTCCATCATAAACTAATGGTAACGAATTAATTTCTCCTTCCAGTAAAGTTTTCCAAATTAGTTCACCTTTATGATTCATACACCATAAAAAACCATCTGCCGTAGAAAAGAATAGGTTTTCAGAATTTCCTGAAACTCCGGAAGTTATTATTAAATCAATATTTTTTTCCCAAGATTTATTACCAGATTTACTATCAATTTTTTTTATTGTGCCATCAGATGTAGCAGCATAAATAAAGTTATCAATATAAAATATATCTAAATTATTACCATTATGTTCACCAATATTTTCTGACCAAAGTTCTTTAATATCAACTCTAATGTTAGTTTGTAATTTTTCAAGCGGCGTAGGCGTTTCTATAAAATCATTACCAAAATAGGTTTCTTCAATTTGATCGTGGAGCTCTTGGACAGGCCCAAAAAAACAACCACTCAGAAAAAAAACTATAAAAAAAACAAATTTCATTGCCCAATAGAATCTATTTTATTTTGTAAAACTTTACGAATATCTCCTTGTCCTTTATACAATTTAAGACCCTCAAGATAAGATTCTTTTGCTTTTTCTTTATTGCCTTGTTTTAAATGAATATCACCTATAATGTCTTTTGCTAGTGTTTGATATCCTACCGTTTTTATTTCTTTTGCAGATGACATTGCATCATCAAGTTTATCAACAACATAATATATATTTGCTAAAAGATAATATGCCATAGACTGAATTGAATCTTCAATTGCATTTTCAGTTGCCCATATTAGTTCTTTAATTGCTTCATCATATTTTTTTTCTTCTGAATACAGCTTTGATAAATATATTGCAGCTCTTGATGAGTAAGGAGTATTACTTGAATTTTCCTTTAATGAAAAAACTTTTTCTTCAATCAACTTAATATTATTTACTTTTTCTATTAATATTTCTTGGTATAACTGAGATGCTTTTTCTGCATTCTTAGTATTTTGATTTGAATAAAAATCATATGAAAAATATGCAGCAAAAAAAGTAATTATTCCTACAATAATTAATTTTTTATGTCTTCTCCAAATTTGTTCTATCTTTTCTATTTGTTCTTCTTCAGTATCTACTGCCATTTTATTTCCTTTTCGATAAATTTCCTGGAATTGATGCTAGTAATTCTTTTGTATAATTAGTTTTAGGATTGTTGAAAATTATATCAGTTTTTCCTTGTTCAATTAGTTTTCCATCCTTCATTACAATAACCTCATTCGCTATATGTCGGACTATTCTTAGGTCATGTGTTATAAAAAGATAGGTTAAGCCAAACTCTTTTTGTAAAGATTTTAAGAGTTGAACAATCTGAGCCTGAACTGAAACATCTAAAGCTGATACTGGTTCATCACAAATCACTAATTCTGGTTCAAGAATTAATGCCCGGGCAATACCAATTCTTTGCCTTTGGCCGCCAGAAAATTGATGAGGATATTTTGTTAGATCGTCCTCGGACAAACCTACTTTTTTTATCATGTTAACAATCTTTGAATACTGAGTCGCATTATCCCCGAGATCATGAATTTTTAAGGGCTCTTCCATGATTTTTAATATCTTCATTCTGGGATTCAATGATGCATAGGGATCTTGAAATATCATTTGAATATTTTTTTTAATTTTTTTTAGTTCTTCTCCACTAAGTATCGTTAAATTTTTCTTTTGAAAATTTATTAAGCCATTATCAAGATCAATTAAACGTATCAAACTCTTAGCTAGAGTAGATTTACCACTGCCAGACTCCCCCACAACTGCTAGAGTAATACCCTTCTTTATATTTATAGATATATTATCTAATGCCTTAATTACACTCTCTGTTCTAGTAAAGAAACCAGATGTTTTAACGTAATTTTTAGATAAATTTTTAGCCTCTAGTAATATCTCCATTTTATTAACCCATCAATTTTCTTAAAATATTATAATCTATAGGTTTTAAAGCTTTCTTTCCTTGAGAATCAGGAACACAAGCAAGTAACGCTTTTGTATAAGGGTGTTTTGGTTTGTTTAAAACATTTTCAACACTTCCTTTTTCGACAATCTTTCCTTGATACATTACGGCGACATCATCAGCAATATCTTCAACAACACCAAAGTCGTGAGTAATAAACAACATAGTCATTTGAAACTTTAATTTCAAATCATTTAATAAGTTTAAAATTTGTGCTTGAACCGTAACGTCAAGTGCCGTGGTTGGCTCGTCAGCAATAAGTAATTTTGGCGAACTTGATATAGCCATAGCAATCATTACCCTTTGCCTTTGACCTCCTGAAAGCTCATCTGGGAAGCTTTCATTTCGCGATGATGGAATACCTACAATTTTGAGTAATTCTTGCACACGTTTACTTAATTCAATCTTAGAAAGCTTTTGGTGAACTTGAATAGCTTCTTGAATTTGATAACCAATTGTAAGAACTGGATTTAATGATGTCATAGGTTCTTGAAAAATCATTGCAATATCTTTACCTCTTTTTTTTCTTATTTCCTCTTTAGATAAATCTAGTAGATTTGTACCTTCAAAAAAAATATTTCCAGACATATTTAGTTGTGATGAAAGAAGTTGCATGACTGATAAAGCAGTTAAACTTTTTCCACTACCAGATTCACCTACAATACAAGTTGTTTTTCCTTTATTTAAGTCTAAAGAGATATTGTCAACCAATATTAATCTAGAATTATTATTAGGATTAACTTTTAAGTCACTGATTTCTAATATTTTATTTTCCAAAATTTATTTTTTCTTTTATATAAGAAAGAATATTATCATTGTCTACACTTTCTTGGATTCCACCATCACGAATAAGTTTTACTTGAATTTTTTTATTTTTTACTTCTTCATCTCCAATAATTAAAGCAACTTTTGCTTGGCTTTTATCAGCTTTTTTCATTTGTGATTTAAAGCTAGATTTATCTAAATTAAAACTAACTTTTAAATCTTCATTTCTTAATTTTTCGGCAATTTTAAATGCAAAAGGTTCTGCATTATCTCCTAGATTCACAACATATACGTCTGGTAGATTTATATTATTTTTTAAATTTAAACTCTCAAGGAGTAAAATTATTCTTTCAACACCAATTGCAAAACCGCATGCTGAAGTGTGATCACCACCAACCTTTTCTACTAAATAATCATAACGACCTCCACCTGCAATAGTTCCTTGACTTCCTAAGTCTTCAGAAATCCATTCGAAAACAGTACGATTATAATAATCCAAACCCCTTACAAGTCTGGTATTAATCTTAAATTTCACATTATGACTTTCAAGAATATTACAAAGATGTTCAAAATGTTTTTTTACTTCGGGGGATACATGTTCAATAAGTTTTGGGGCACTATTAAGCATGGATTGCATTTCTGGATTTTTACTATCCAAAATTCTCAATGGATTCTCATAAAGACGTCTCAATGCATCCTCATCTAAAATTTCTTTATTTTCTTCAAAATACTTGATTAGTTCTTTTCTATAAGTAATTCTATCTTCAGGATCTCCAATAGTATTCAATTCTAACTTTATATTCTTAAGACCCAATTTGCTCCATAATCTTGCTAATAACAAAATTTGTTCTGCATCAGATTCTGGTTTGTCAAAACCAAACGCTTCAACCCCTATTTGATGGAATTGTCTTTGTCTACCTTTTTGGACATTTTCATGCCTAAACATAGCGCCTCGATAAAATAATTTTACAGGACCATTATAAGTCAAATTATTTTCTATAATTGCCCTTACGCATCCTGCTGTTCCTTCTGGCCTTAAGGTTAATTTATCTTTATTGAGATTGTCTTCCCAGCTATACATTTCTTTTTCTACAATATCTGTATTATTTCCAACACTCTCAACAAACAATTTTGTTGGCTCAACCAGAGGCAAACCAATTTCTTGATAGTGATATTGATCTAAAATTTTTAAAGCTTCTTGTTCAAAAATTCGCCATAACCTTTGCCTTTCTGGCAAGACGTCATAAAAACCTTTTAACGTTTGAAATTTTTTAATCATTTTTAGAATTCTTATTTAACTGATAATTATTTTCAACATAATCATTGATTATATCTATAAAATCTATACCGATATTATCACCTTTTAATGTAACTGTTTTTTTCCCATCTACAAAAACAGGAGCAACTGGAATTTCACCTGTACCTGGAAGACTTATACCTAAATTTGCCATTTTAGATTCTCCAGGCCCATTAACAACACAGCCCATTACTGCAACAGTCATCCCTTCAACACCTTTATATTTATTTTTCCAAACAGGCATACTTTCTCTCAAATATAACTGAATATCTCCTGCAAGTTTTTGAAAAAAAGTTGATGTAGTTCTTCCACATCCAGGACATGCTATAACTATTGGAGTAAAAGCTCGAACTCCAATTGTTTGCAATAATTCTTGAGCAACAATAACCTCTTTTGCTCTTGATTCATGAGGTTCTGGTGTTAAAGATATACGAATTGTATCCCCAATCTTATTTTGAAGAAGATACCCCATTGAAGCAGCTGAAGCAACAATCCCTTTGGTACCTATACCTGCTTCAGTTAAACCAAGATGAAGGGGATAATTACATCTTGTAGATAAGTTAGTATAAACATCGATTAAGTCCTGAACATCACTTACCTTGCAAGAGACGATTATTTTATTCTTAGCCAATCCTAATTTTTCTGCTTGTTCGGCACTATCTAAAGCTGAGCATATTAATGCTTCTTTCATAACTTCTTTTGCCGAAAGTGGATGCTTTAAAGAAGAATTTTTATCCATCAATTCTTTAAGCATTTCCTGATCCAAACTTCCCCAATTCACCCCTATTCTTACGGGTTTTTTATTATCAATGGCTATTTTAATCATAGTAGCAAATTGCTCATCTCTCCTAGAGCCTTTACCTACATTACCAGGATTAATTCTATATTTATCTAATGAAGTAGCACATTTTGAAAATTTCTGTAAAAGTCTATGACCATTGTAGTGAAAATCTCCTACCAAGGGTACATTACAACCTTTGTTCAAAAGATCTTGTTTAATTCCATATACTTCGCTTGCTGCATCCTCAGTATTTACAGTAATTCTAACTAATTCAGATCCTGCTTGCCATAATTCGAAAATTTGATTCACAGTAGATTTACGATCAGCTGTATCCGTATTTGTCATTGATTGGACAACAATTGGTGCTCCACCTCCTATAGGAACCCCGCCAACAACTACTTGTAATCTATTTTTATTTATTTTCATTTAAAATTTATTGATGTACGAAAGTGATTTTTCTACTTCTTCTTTTTTTATCCTGAACCTTGCCGGCAAGTTGGCCACACGCAGCATCAATATCTTCACCTCTTGTTTTCCTTATAGTGGTTATAATACCTGCATCCATTAAAACTTCCTTAAATCTATTTATCATATTTTTATCAGAACATTCATATCCGCTATTTGGGAATGAATTAAAAGGAATTAAATTGAATTTACAGGGAACATTTTTTACTAATTTAATTAATTCTTTTGCTTGATCTAAAGAATCATTTACATTTTTAAGCATTACGTATTCAAAAGTAATAAAATCACGAGGAGCAAACTCAATATATCTAAGGCATCCAGAAATTAATTCTTTCAATGGATATTTTTTATTGATTGGGACTAACTCATCTCTTAGATTATCATTTGGTGCATGAAGAGAAACCGCTAAAGCAACAGGACAATCTTTTTTAAGTTTATCCATGGCTGATACAAGCCCGCTTGTTGATAAAGTGACTTTTCTTCTACTTAAACCATACACATGATCATCAAGCATCATTTCTAATGAATGAACCACATTATCATAATTTGTTAAGGGTTCCCCCATTCCCATCATAACTACATTTGAAATAACTCTTTTTTGCAAATCTAGATGATTATAATTTTCTTGATTTCTGAGCAATTTATTGGCCAACCACAACTGGCCAATAATTTCTCCAGATGTAAGATTTCTATTAAATCCTTGCCTGCCTGTAGAACAAAATGTGCACTCGAGAGCGCAACCAACTTGCGAAGAAATACATAAAGTTCCTCTATCCTCCTCAGGAATAAAAACCGTTTCAATTCCATTTTTTCCACCTACATCTAATAGCCACTTTCTTGTTCCATCTGAGGAAAGATGGTCAAAATTTATTTCTGGAGTAACAATCTTAGCGTTATTTTTTAGTGTATCTTGAAATGACTTTGCAACATCTGTCATTAACTCAAAATGGTCTTCATTAAAATGATAGATCCATCGTAAAAGCTGTTTAGCTCGATAAGGCTTGTGCCCGAATTTTTTTATATATTCAGTTAGCTCTTCTAAATTATATTCAAGCAAATTATCCAAAGATTACTTTATCCAAAAAAATAATCAATTTCAATTTTAGCATTTTCTAATGAATCTGAACCATGAACAGCATTTGCATCTATACTTTCTGCAAAGTCTGCTCTGATAGTCCCAGCTTTCGCCTCTTTAGGGTTAGTTGCTCCCATTAATTCACGATTTTTCAATACAGCGTTTTCACCCTCTAAGACTGTAATCATAACTGGTCCAGAGGTCATAAATTTTACTAAATCATTAAAGAAAGGGCGATCTTTATGAACTTCATAAAAACCTTCTGCTTCTTCTTTACCAAGATCAATCATTATTGCGTTTACAATCTTTAATCCAGATTTTTCAAAACGTGAATAAATTTCACCAATCACATTCTTTGCAACTGCATCAGGCTTAATAATTGATAATGTTTGTTGTATTGCCATACTTAATTCTCCAAAACAATTAATATATTTACGAAAGAGCGTTAAAATAACATTTTTACACTATAAAATAAACGAAATTCAATCAAAGTTATCATGTTTCTAACAATCGCTTTTTATCATTTTGTTAATCTCGAAAATATAGTAACTATTCGAGAACATATAAATAAATTTTGCCAAGATAATCAAATTAAAGGTACCATTTTGTTAGCCACTGAAGGTATCAATGGAACAATATCTGGAAAGGAAAATAACATCCAGAAGTTCTTAATTTTTATTAAAGAAAATGAATATTTTAATAAGAAATTTAATAAACTTAAACACAAAGAATCATGGGCTACTGAAAATCCATTCTATCGAATGAAAGTAAGAATCAAAAAAGAAATCGTAACTCTTGGTATTCGTGGTATTAATCCTTCAAAAAAAGTAGGTAAATATGTTTCTCCTCAAGATTGGAACAAATTAATAAGTGATCCTGAAACGACAGTAATAGACACAAGAAATAGTTATGAAGTTGATATCGGTACATTTAAAAACGCTATTAACCCAAGAACAGAAACATTCAGAGAGTTTCCGGGTTATATTAATACTCATCTGAATCCAAAAAAAAATAAAAAAGTTGCAATGTTCTGTACGGGAGGTATTCGCTGCGAAAAAGCGACTTCTTTGATGATTGAGAAAGGTTTTGATGAGGTTTATCACCTTCAAGGTGGTATCTTAAAGTACCTTGAAACAATACCCAAAGAAGAAAGTTTATGGGATGGTGAATGTTTTGTATTTGACCAAAGAGTAGCTGTTACGCATGGTCTTAAAGAAGGGCAATATGACCAATGCTATGCATGTAGGCATCCCTTATCCCCCGATGAAATAAATTCAAAATATTACAAAAAAGGTATTTCGTGTCCTTATTGTTTCGAAAAATTAACTACTAAGAAAAAGGCTAGCGTAATTGAGAGACAGAAACAAATAGAACTTTCTAAACTTAGAGGTGAGGATCATATTGGAAAAAAATTAGAAAAAATTAGTCTAAAAGGTAAAGTTTAATTTAACTAAGCTTTTGATTTATAATTTTCACTCAAACTTTCTTCATTTATTTCTAACCCTTCTGAAAGATTGTATAAATCAGTATTTGATAATTTAACAGCCTCTTCAGCAGGAAGATTGTGTCTATTCGAATAAACTAAAGCATCAGAATGAGGAAGTAATTGATCACATTGATTACAATAAGGGAAAATATTAAAAAGCCCTACTTTATGAGCATAGCGAAGTAATTTAAATTTTTTTTCATTCAAAATTTCAAGAACTGGCTGTTCGAATGCATTCCCTAAAATAATTTTATTATTGTAATCATAACAACATGGAATTACTTCTCCATCCCATTGAATTTGAAGAGGTCCTGACTCAGGTCTTCCACATGTTTTTTTTTCTAATTGAATTTCTTTTCCAGAACGATCTCTATAATCACGACCATCACCAAAGTTATGCGGTTTCCAGATTTCTATAGCATCGACTAAAGGCTCCCAAAATTCTTTGAAATTTTGTTCATCTTTCTTATTTTCAGGAAGAGTTAGGTAAGAAATTTGGATTTTAGTTTTAAAATTTTGTTTGTCTCTTAATTTTATAAATTTTAATAGTCCATTTTTTGTTCTTTCAAAATCAAGGCCTTGCATTACCGTATTGTAAGTATCTTCCCCCATACCATAAAAACTAATTCGAATTTCATCTAAACCAGCTTCTAAAATTTTTTGTGCACGTTTACTATTAAGTACTGAACCATTTGAAATTATATATGTTGATAATCCATTTTTTTTTGCGTAGGCAATTTTTGATTCTAAATTTTTATCAAGCATGGGCTCACCAAACCCAGTAAGAACAATATGTTTGGCTCCAAGAGTTACAACTTCATCAATACTTTTTTCGTATTTGTCTTGGTCCATAATTCCGTGCTCACGCCCATGCTCATGTTCGTCTCTTGGGCACATAATACATGAAGCATTGCAATGATCAGTCACTTCATACCTTACTTCTGGATGTAAAAGTTGGGTAATTGGTTTTTCGATAGGAAGCTTCTTAAGTAAATCTTCTAAACTTGATTCTTCAAAATTAATACTTCCATCTTTCAAAAGACTATCTTGTAAAAATCTAAGATTTTTATCTAGATTTCTTATTGGAATAATTACTTTAGAATTTGCCATAACTAATATTACCTCAATTCTTAATGACCTTCATCTTATCAATTACATTATAATATGTTATTTAAAAAGAAAAATGCTGAGAAAAACATATGAAAAAAATAAATTGGGCAATACTAGGTGCTGCTAGAATTACCGAAAAGATGATACCAGCAATTATCAATAGCAAATATGGGGAATTAAAGGCTATTGGTAGTCGTCGCTCAAATTCAGCAAAAGAATGTATTAAAAAACATGCTCCAAATTATGCTTCAGAAATAGAGTGTTATAAAGGATTTGATCAAATTATTAATAATAATGAGATTGATGCTATTTATATTCCTTTATCAAATGAAGAACACACTGAGCCTGCATTAAAAGCTATACAAAATCAAAAACATGTTCTTATTGAAAAACCAATGGCAATAAAATCTAAAGATGTTCAAAACTTAATAGATGAAGCTAAAAAAAATAATGTAAAAATTATGGAAGGATTTATGTATGCATTTCATCCTCAATTTGATCGATTACAAAATATTATTCATTCTGGTATTTTAGGACAAGTAAATTATGCTCACTCAATGTTTTCTTTTCCAATAAAACCAGCTAGATTCTATCGTATCAATAGAGAAATAAGTAGCGGCGGAGGTGCTTTATGGGATATAGGGCCATATGCAATTCATACTTTACGAAATTGTTTTAAAGAAAACCCAATAAGGGTATATGGCCAATCGAAACTTAATGAACACAATGCAGATATTTCAACAACTGGAATGATTGATTTTGGATCAAATAAAAAAGGAACTTTTGATATAAGTTTTGAATGCACAAGAAGGTCAGAATTTGAAATATTTGGTGAAAATGGAAGATTGAAATGCCCATTAGTATGGCAGCCAGATAATTTGCCAGCAAAAATAACTTTTACAACAGAAAAATCAGGCTTTAAAGAAGAAATTGTTCCTACAGCAAATCACTTTGATTTAGAAATTGATCACTTTAATAGCGCAATACTTCAAGACACTCATGTAAAACTTAAGCCTGAAGACGCTTTATGGAATGCTAAAACACTTGAAGCAATCCAAAAAAGTATATCAATTAAGGCATGGGTAACTTTATAGATGGAAAAATATTGGATTTTTGATTTTGATGGTACTTTAGTTGACTCTGAAAAACCAATTAGGAAATGTTATCAAAAAATAACAATGTCAATAGCCCCCTCAAAAATAAAAAAAGCTGAGGAAATAATTATAGGCCCTACATTAAAAGAGACAACAAAACTTATATTAGGGCCTGAAAATAGAAGTCAGCATGAAAAATTTATGGAAATGTTTAAAAAACAATATGATGAAAAATTTCTATTCGATACCAAACCATATGTTGGAGTTCTTAAAACATTAAAAGAATTAATTAAAAGAGGCGATAAATTAGCAATTGCAACCAATAAAAGAAAAAAACCAACTTTTAAATTAATCGAATACTATGGCTGGAAAAATTATTTCCAGTGGATTGGTTGCACTGATGAAATGAATGAAGAAATAAAAAATAAAAACAAATTAGTAATGTCTTTTGTCAAAGATAACCCGCCATTTTCAAGCGCTTATTTTGTTGGAGATACTAAAAATGATGGTGAGGCAGCAAAAAATAATAATCTAAAGTTTATCAAAGTTAATTTTGGATATGGTGAAAAACAAAATTGGAGTAATATTGATATTCATGACTCAGTTAACAATTTTAAAGAGTTAATTCATATTAATTAAATAATTATGAGTTGGTACGTTATTCACACTAAGCCTAATGAAGAAAAAAAAGCATTAGCTAATCTAATCAATCAAGAATTTACTTGTTATATGCCCATGTATGCAAAAGAGGTAATTAATAAAAATAAAATAAAAATAAATTCTGCCCCACTTTTTCCTAGATACCTTTTTATTGAAATTAATCAAATGTCGATACAAAAAAATTTTGGATTAATTAGATCTACTATTGGAGTTCACAAGTTGCTTAAAATTGGAGAAAATCCAATAAAAATAGATGATGATATTATTTACGAAATAAAAAAGGCTGAAAAAGAAAGAGAGAATAAAATAGAAAAATTTTTTGAATCTGGTGAAACAGTGCAAATTAAATCAGGTCCGTTCAAAGGTATAAAAGCAATTTTTGAATGTGAGGACTCTAATGAAAGAGCAGTATTATTTTTCGAACTTTTAAAAAAACCTACACGAATTAATGTAGATAAAGTTAATATAAAAAAACTTACTTAGGTATCTTATAATCTTTCACAAATAATTTTAATTCTTTTTTTATTTTTTCTTCAGTCAAAGATGGAGTACTTTCAATCCATTTAATTATATCTTTATTTTTATACTCATTATCAAATTTAGATTCTGCTATTCTTATCTTCTTATGTTTTGTAGGTTTCGTAGATTCATTATCAGCCAAAAGTTCTTCATATAACTTTTCTCCTGGGCGTAATCCAATTAATTTTATTTCAATTTCATCTTTATGTAATCCAGATAAACTAATCATGTCTTTAGCTAGATCTAAAATTTTGATTGGTTGCCCCATTTCTAGAACAAAAATATCTCCACCTCTACCCATCATTCCTGCCTGTAAAACAAGCTGGGATGCTTCTGGTATTGACATAAAATATCTTGTTATATCTGGATGTGTAACTGTCACTGGACCCCCTTTCTCTATCTGTTTTTTAAATAAAGGTATGACACTTCCACTGCTTCCTAGAACATTTCCAAATCTTACAATTACAAATTCAGTTGATATATTAGTTTGTAAATTTTGACAAAAAATTTCAGCTAAACGCTTACTAGCACCCATAACATTTGTTGGATTTATTGCTTTATCAGTTGAAACTAAAATAAATTTTTTAACTTTAAATAATTTACATATCTGTGCAAGATCATGAGTACCTTTTGAATTATTCATTAAAACTTCTGAAACATTCTCAGTCTCCATTAGGGGGACATGTTTATATGCAGCAGCATGAAAAACGATACTAGGTTTAAATCTTGCAAATAAATCTTTAATTCTTTTTTCATTTTTAATATCTGCCACAATAAATAGAATCTTTGTATTTGATGACTTTAATAAAGACTGTTCCAGTTGGTATAAAGCTGCTTCAGAAATATCAACACATAATATTATCTTTGGTTTAAATTTTAGCGCTTGACGAGTAAGCTCTGAACCTATTGAGCCACCAGCACCAGAAATCATTACGCTATCATTTTGAATAAGCCTTTTGAGGCCAGAATTATCTAAATTAACAGATTCTCTTCCTAGTAAATCTTCAACATCTACTTGCTTAATTTGTGAAACACTCAATCTTCCACTACTAAGGTCCTCAAAATTTGGAATTGTTAATAACTCAAGGTCTAATTCTTTTATAATATTTAAAGCCATTCTTCGATCCTCATAATCAGAAGATGGCATAGCAATCAAGGCTGTTTCAATATGAAATTTTTTATAAAGTTTTGGCAATAATTCAATACTACCTAAAATCTTAACGCCTGAAATCTCTGTACCTTTTAATAATTTATCATTTCCTAATAAACCTATAACTCGCCAATTTGGATTAGGTGAAAGAGCTTTAACTAGTGCTACGCCTTCTTTACTTGTTCCTAAAACTATTGCATTTTTAGGCTTAATAGAAGATGAATTAAATTCAAGAGCTTCTCTCAAATATCTATAGGTAATCCTACTGCCAAACATAAACAATAATACGAGTAAAGGATATAGAAGAATGATTGACCGAGGAATAGCGGGTTGCTGATGATAGAAAAAAGAGAAGTATATAGCAATTAATAAAGAAGAAGAAAATATAGCTACAATAATTCTTTTTAAATCAGATATACTTGAAAATCTCCATGATGCCCTATGAACTCGAAAGGATAAAAGAAATATTATTTGCGTAATTAAAACAACTAACAAATTATTTTTCATTGAGTTAATTTGAACAAAAGGGATCTCAAAATTAAATCTTATAATGTAAGCAAAAAACCAAGCGCTTGCTATTGCAAGTAAATCATGGGATAGAATAATCAAACTTCTATTTTTTACTATCAAATTTTCAATATACTTATTCATTATTTTGATGGCTTACTAAATATTTAGCCCATATTATATCTACAAATCTCATGATTAAAACAAAACAAAAAAATAGTAAGATAAACATAAAAGTAATAATTTTATTATTATCTGTTGTTAAGGCTATCAATCCAACTAGTCCTGAAAAAATCATTAAAAAATATGAAAATAAAGCTATTTGTTTGTGAGAATAGCCACTAAGAATAGCCCTTTGGTAATAGTGACTTCTATGAGCTTGGGTTAAGGATTCTTTATTAATCAAACGTTTTATTAAAGTAGTAGTTGCATCAATTATAAATGGAGAAAAAATTATTATTGGAAGCCATAACGGCCACAACAATTTTTGCCAGCCTATTATTCCAACAGCACCGCATAAGAATCCTAAAGGAATTGATCCAGTATCACCCATAAAAATTTTAGCAGGAGGGTAATTAAAAAATAAAAAGCTTATACATCCAGCAACTATAATAGTGTTTAAGATTGCAAAATCGACTTCACCTGCAAGAATGGAAATAATTGCATAAAAACTAAATCCAATGATTGACATCCCTGTTGCAAGACCATCTGAACCATCCATAAAATTATACAAATTTATTATCCAAACCAAGACAAATAAAAAAGTTATTAGTAACAAATAACTTAGTTGTAAATTTAAGATGGTAAGGAATATAAATGTAGTTAGAAATTGAACAGCAAGACGAATTGATGGCTTAATTACTATAAGATCATCTAAGAACGATAGAAAGAGTAAAACTAGTAAAAATGGAATTAAATAAATAAATTGAAAGTTATAAAGTAATATCGAAATTATTATTGAAATTATTATTGCAAGGCCACCAATCTTTGATTTAGGTTTGATATGAAGAGATCGGTGATTGGGTATATCAATAAATCTACTAAATATCTTAGACTTTAAGATATAACCTATAAAAACAGTCGAGAGTAAAAGTGTAGTTGTAAAAGCAAATAAAAAATGCTTTGAATACAAAAAACTAATAAATAAATTGTCCATCCAATCATTTTATCAGAGGAATCAATTCGATGGATTAATGAAGATTGGAAATAAGCTACGTTAAATTTTGAATATAAAAATCTTTCCAATGATTAACTAAAATTTTGGAATCAAATTCAATTCTAGCTCTTTTTTGCGCCGCCTTACCAAAAGTAGTCATCAATTTTTGATTAGAATAAGCATAAACCATCTGATGAACTATGCCCTTAATATCTCTTGGTTTATGTGTAAGACCAGTTTGATTTTTTACTATAGTATCTGATAAACCATAAATATTTGAAACAATAGCTGGAATTCCAACTGCTGCCGCTTCAATCACGACAGTTCCAAAACCCTCACGATAGCTTGGTAAGCAAATTATATCCGACATAGCTAATAAATCTTGAGGGATTTTAGTATATCCTGTAAAAATAATATTTGAAGAATGATTCTTTGTATTAAAGACAATCTCTTCTTCATCAGGCCCCGCTAAAATTAAATATGCTGACTTTAAATTAGCTAATATGAACGCATCTATAAGATCATTTACACCCTTTTCTTTATTTAATCTACCAAGATATATATATATAAAAGCCGAGGATGGTATTTTAAAATCTCTTCTAAGAGAATCTCTTATTTTTTTGTTAGACTTAAATTTTAATAAATCAACTCCACATATTGAACCACTTCCAAAAACTAAAGTTTTATTTTTTTTAAGTATTTTTTGATTTAAAAGAAAATTATATTGTGACTTACTATCAACAATATTTTTGGTGGTTAAATTACCTATTAATTTATCAATTAACCTTAAAATTTTTCTAATTAAGCCTTTTCTGGTAACCCAAACTTGCCCAGTAAAACAATGTATTCTTAATGGGATAAAAGCTATAAATGCTGCAAGCATTGCCAATAAACCTGCTTTAGGTGTTATAGAGTGAACAGCATCAAATTTATTAGTACAAAATAAAAAAATTAATCTAGTAAGTGAATAAAAATCTGAAAAAATATTAATATTTCTTGAAAAATTAATATTAATTAACTTTATGTTTAAATTATTTTTATTTAAAAAATTTGGATTTTGAAGATTTGTAACGAGGGTTAAATTATAATGATTTGATAGTTCTCTTAGATGATTTAATAAAAAAGCATTAACTGCAAAATCAACAGTAGCTACAAAGCATATTGATTGTTTATTTTCCATTAAAAACTCTATGGAATAAAGCTAGAATTAAATTAATACGATCAGGAATAATCTTAAAAATACCTCTTCGTTTCATCGTTGATAAATTATCTTTATGTCGATTATGTATAATTAAAGGCGTAGCTATAAAAATCACTTTAAATCGATATAGCTTCGATATAATACCGATCCAAGCATCATGAAATATTCCTGATTTAATTGGAATTGGTAAAACATTCTTTAAAATATTTCTTTTAAATGCCATGCAACAACCTGTAAACGAATTACTATAGATATTTTTTAAAAGGCCATTAGAGCTTCCGATTTCTGTAAACAAAGAATGGCTTACTAAATTACCATTTTGAGTTATTTTTGCATCATGAACTATTAGATCAACGTTGTTTATTGTGAAAAAATTTCTTACAAAAGAAACTTTGTTATCAAGCCATTCATCATCTTGATCACTTAGAAGAATAATATCTCCATTAGCAGCTTTCAATGACTTACTAAATGCTGCTACTGCACCAATATTACTGGTGTTTCTAATTAATATTATACGAGAATCTTTAAAATTTTCGATAATTTCTACTGTATTATCTACCGAACAATCGTCAACGATAACTAGTTGGTCTTTTTTACCCAACTGACTTAATATTGATTGAATTTGAATCTTAATAAATCTAGATCCATTATATGTAGCCATACAAACTGTTATTTTCAAAGTTTAGCCCTTAATAAATTTAGTATTATTTTTTTTTAGCTACAAGAGTCCAATGCCAACAAAAATTCCTAATAATTGGCAAGGATAAAATAAAATCATCAAAATATATAATTAATTTCTGTAACCATATTGGTAAGTCTATAGATTTATCCTGGGGTAATTTACTATTAACTATAGAAAGTAATGTATGAATAAATCCAAATAAAAACCATATTCTTTGGATCTTTTCTAATTTTAAATTAGATTCGTTAAGAAATAATTTAAAATCAGAATAAGTAAAGCCTTCTGTTTCTGAATCTCCTATAGAAACATCTGAATGTTTTGAACTAGTATATTTTTCTATCCTTAGAAGTTTTTTTAAAAATCTAATACAAGGATAAATATAAAAATAAGGCCAACTGTTAGGCTCAAATCCCACGATCAAAATTCCATTTGAGCTTAAAGCACGTCTTGCCTCTTTAAAAAAATTAATTGGTGAAGGTAGATGATGTAAAGCGCCAACAATCATAATTGCATCCAAACTATTATCTTTACAAGGAATTTTTTCAGCATCAGAAACAACATAAACTGTTTTTGCGTTATTTTTTTTATTGCTTTTTGCAAGCTTTACCATTTCAAATGATATATCACTTTGTATAATTGTTATTTTCGGTTTAGTAATATTTTTAGCGTCATTGCCATCACCAGAACCTACCTCCAAAATAACAGAATTATCTTTGAGTTCGTTAATAATTTTTAAATATTTCTGGTGATAATGGGTTACATGAAAAGAATTAATCATATTTATCTCACCATAGTGATGGGCTTCATGATCATGATATTCAGCTTCTAAAGCTTTAAATTTCTCTAGATTTTTAGGAAGTAAAATAGGTATACCATCTTTGATACGATATGTTAACATTGCCGATTTTGATATCAGCTCATTTTTCTTCTTGTCATATGTAAGTGGACTCTTAGTTACCGGACAAACAAGAATATCTAATAATTTTTTATCCATCATTTCATTCCTTACGTATTTCAAAATTAAGCATTGAATTTTGTTATTAATTTTTTATTAATTTCTTCTGCAACCCAAATACTGTGATCTATCTTCCCAGAAAAGACTTCAATATAATCATCTGTATTTGTAATTATTGAAGGTCGTTCATCACTTTTATCTCTTCTTGGAAGAACCATTCTTGGGCCCTCAAGAAAATCAATAAGTTTAGATTTTTTAAGAGCAGGAATAAAACTACTACATTTTTCAATCATCATATTAAAATACTCTTTTTTATCTTTATTTCGCAAAGGTGAAGTTTCTTTTGACAACCAGTCTAAATTTAATTTAGTGTTTACCTCAGAATCAATCACTGATAAATCAACATGATATAAAAGAAATTTATTAGTTCTTCCAAAAGGTAAAATAGTTAAAAATGGTCCATCCATAATTGTTATGCCAATTCTATCGATATCTAATTCAATAATAGGAACAACCGTATATTCATAAAGTCTTTCTGGAACCATGATACCCAACTGTTCAGTAAGGTAATTACTAGCACCATATGTTGCATTAATAACCACATCAGCATTAACCACTTTTCCAGAAGAAATCTTTAAATTAAAAAAATTATCGTTTTTACTTATTCCTTCAACCATGGAGTTTAAGGAGATATCAATATCATTTTTTTTAATATTTTCTTTAACTATTTCACGAAGTATTTCACAATCATATACAACTTCGTTACAAATAATCCCTTTTTCAACACCTTGAAGCTTTATTGGTAAATCCTTACTATTAATTTTTTTATAAGGAACTCCTAGTTTTTCACAAAAAATTAAATATTCATTTACGTTAGTAAGTGAATTATTATCTGCAATAAAATAAGTATTTAAAAAATTAGATTGTATGCATTCTTTATACTTATTTTTAAATAAATCAAATCCTCTTATTGATTGAATCCCAGTCTCAAGATCACGTGGGTAATGAAAACCTAAATGTAATCGATTTTGATTATTCATAGAAGCTCCCAGAAGAATATCTTCGTTAGCTTCGAAAACTTTGACAGATAAGCCAAGATTAGATGCCTTTAAAGCAATTTCTGCTCCAAAAATGCCACATCCAATTATTGCAACATTAATTCTTGGTTCCATTTTATGAATTATAAATTAGAGTGAAAACCCATCATCAATAACAAAATTTTGACCAGTTATAAATTTTGAAGAATCAGATATCAGAAAAATAAGTGTATTTGCTACATCATTTGGATCTAACATCCCCTTTTTTGAACAAAAAGAATTGTATGCAGAAACAAATGCTTTAGGCTGATTATCCTTTATACCGCCTGGACTTAAACAATTGACTCTAATTTTATCTTTTTTAAAGTATTGAGCAAAATATTTAGTCATTTGAATAATAGATGCTTTTATTGAAGAATATTCAACAGGCAATGTCATTTCTGTATTTTTATAAATCTGAAAACGAGGTGGTAGAATTCCGTATACAGAACCCATATTTATAATATTCCCACCCTTATGTTTTTTAAAGAAGATTCCAAATTGCTGAGAAGTCAAAAAATAACCTCCAACATGAGTAGATAAATTATCAGAGAAATCTCTGTAAGAAACATCTTCGACTTGCTTTCCGAAATTCTTATTCTTTGGATATGCATTATTGACTAGACAATCTATTCCACCAAATTTTTTGGAAACAATCTTAATTACTGAATTTATTGATAACTTTTTGGTGATATCCATTTTGGTAGCGTAAAAATTATTTGGATAATCTCTCTTCATTTTGTTAATAAAACCTTTAATAGACGAAGTCTTAATATCAGTTAATATAGCGACTCCACCACTAATTAATATTTCTTTTACGAATGCTTTACCTAACAGTCCAGCCCCACCAGTTACAACAACAACTTTATTTTCTAAAATCAAAATTTCACCCCACTATTTTCTTAAAATAATTAATTGTTTCTTTTAGTCCATCATCAAGGCTTACTAAAGGCTCCCAATCAAGCTTTTCTTTTGCCTTAGTTAAATCAGGTTGTCTTTGACGAGGATCGTCTAATGGTAAAGGCTTAAATATAAGTTTTGATTTTGATGTGGTAAGTTTTAAAACTTTTTCAGCTAATTCAATCATAGTAAATTCTGAATTATTACCAAGATTTATTGGGCCATTAATATTTGATGCAGAATTCATAAATTTAGTAATACCATTAATTAGGTCATCTACATAACAAAAACTTCTGGTTTGATCCCCATCTCCATAAATCGTTATATCCTCTCCTTTTAAGGCTTGAACAATAAAATTACTTACCACTCTTCCATCAAATGGATTCATTTTTGGGCCATAAGTATTAAAAATCCTTGCAACTTTAATCTCTAAATTATATTGCCTGTGATAGTCAAAAAATAATGTCTCAGCACAACGTTTTCCCTCATCGTAACAACTTCTAATCCCGATTGGATTTACTCTACCCCAATAATCTTCTTTTTGGGGATGAACTTCTGGGTCACCATAAACTTCTGAGGTTGAAGCCTGAAGAATTCTTGCCTTAGTCCTTTTTGCAAGCCCCAACATATTAATTGCGCCATGAACACATGTCTTAATCGTTTGACTTGGATCTTTTTGATAATGAACTGGGCTTGCCGGGCAAGCTAGGTTATAAATTTGATCTATTTCAGAATAAAAAGGCAAAGTTACCTCATGTCTTGTAGCTTTAAAAAATGAATTTTTAAGTAAATTTTCAATGTTATCTTTTGAACCTGTCGAATAATTATCAATACACAAAACATCATTATCATTCTTTAATAACCACTCGCAAAGATGTGATCCTAAAAACCCTGCTCCCCCTGTGACTAAAACTTTAGTTTTCATATTTTTCCATAAGGTTTTATTTAAATTTATATTTTTTCATTTTTTCATTTTTAGTTAATTTGTATGCATCAAGACCAATTGAGTCTTCTCCAGGTCTTGGAAGAACAAAAGCAACAACTTCCTCAAGAAAACCCATTCTAACTCCGGCATGATAAATCCTAAGAGCTAAGTCTATGTCCCAAACCTGATTCCACTCTTTTCTCCAGCAATTCAAATTATATTTCATTCCTTTTAAATAAGATCTATATAGCCAAGTTGAAACTCCACCGATTTTTGAGCTATTTATACTAGTTGTTCTTGTATAATATTTATCCATAGCCATGACTCCTTGAACTATTTTTCTTTTTCCAAATCGTTCTTCTTCATAAAGACCAGATACAAATTCATAATTTTTATCTATAGCAAATTTCAAAAGTTTCTCGATATGATCTGGTGACCATGTATCGTCATCATCTAAGCGAGCTATCCATAACCCAGAAGCTAAATCCATTGCCTTATTAGTTGGTGCAGCGCCTCCAACAAACCAATGATTTTCTATATTTTGAGGGTAGTGTCTTTCTCTTTTTTTCATGTTATAAAATTTCAACCTTGGATCTTTTATTTTAGCTAATAACTCTTCTGTATTATCCGTACAACAATCACCAACTACAATTAATTCAATATTTTGGTAAGTTTGTGATAATGCTGACTTGATTGCACGATCAACTAAAATAGGCCCGCGATTAAAAGTAGGTACACAAATGCTTACTAGAGGATTTTTTTGACTTTTAATATAGTTATCTTCAAATCTAAAACGTGCATATTTAACTTTAATGGGCTCAGTAATTGAAAATCTTAACTGATTAAAGTTTGCAATTAATTTATCATAAAATGTTCTTCTATAGCTCATTCTTCAACCTATTAACTATGAAATTAACGAAGATACTGACCGCCATTTAAATCAATACAGGCTCCATTTAAGTGTCCCCAATGATCCTGACACAAATCAAAAATAATTTTTGCCAAATCATCTTTATCCAATAAATTACCTGAAAATATTTGTTTTTTATGTAATTCTTGCCTATCTTTAGTCATATCTTTAAACATGGTGCTATCTTGAATTAAACCAGGGGCAATAGCATTAATAGTTGACCCTTCGGGTATGTTTGGTAATAGTGACTTAATAAAAGAAAGTATAGCCCCCTTAGATGCAGCGTAAATAGGATCATAGCTTCCTTTTTGTGCTGATATCGATGACAATAGAAGTAGTTTCGATTTATTAGTAAGTAAAGGAAGAATATTTCTAATTAACTTAGCTTGACCGCTGAAATTAACTGATAAAACCTCGTCAATCTCTTCAAAACTATATTCCAATAAATTCTTACCAGGAAGAATACCTGCTAAAGAAACTAAAATATCAATACTAATTTTCTCAGAAATTAATTTTTGAGAAAAATCTATAATACTTTCATTATCATTTAAATTAAGATGAATTGATTCTGTATTTTTAGGGTTATTTAATAAATCATTCTTTAAAAAATATGTGGATATAACCCTATTATCTTGAGTATTAAACTTACTACAAATAGATTTTCCAATGCTTGAAGATCCACCTAAAATAATAATTGTTTTCATAATATTTACCTTAAAGTTTTGCCAGAAGAATTAACTCCTATAATGTTTAAAGATTCATCTTTGAAAATTTTACCTGTCTTAGTTTTTACCCAGGTTAAAATATCTGCTGCATAACGCGGAGCACATATAACTAATAAATCAGCGCACAAAAAATTTTTGATGCAGTTTTTTGGTTGAGATACCTTTATACCGTCTAAAATCAAATGGTCTTTTGTTCGTGGATCAGAATCAACAACAATCACTTTATCTGAAATTTTATAATCTTTAAGTAAAGATCTTAAAAGGTCTGTTACACCCCATAAAATAATTTTCTTATTGTTACTAGTTAATTTTTTTATCTTATTTCTAATACTAGTAATTTGAATATCATTTTGATTAAGTTGCTTTAGGCCACCAATTATTGATTTTTTTGCTACTGAAAATTCATTTACGTTTACTTTTGATGAAGTTTTACTAATTCCACCTTTCTTAAATATTGCTACAAAACCATAAGGTCGGCTGCAAACATTATCAAACTCGATTAAACTAAAACCAACCTTTTCTGCTATCAAACTTAATGAAGATATTGTAAAGTGATTAACATGTTCAAATTCTTGTAACAGAAGATTATCTGGATAAAGCAATAAATTAGGTACCTCACAAATCATGACTCCGCCTGGCTTTAAAGCTCTGTAACATTTCGATAAAAATTGCTTAACATTCAATACATGTTCTAAAACATCGTAATGAGATATTACATCAACTAAACCTTCTAAAGTATTGATATCAATCGATTTATTTTTTAAATCTTTAGTTACTTCAATTGAAATTAATTGATTAAAATATTGTTTAATTTTTTGATGAAACTCACCTGGGTCATTGCCTCCAATTTCCACAAATACCCCATCTGGCACTCTATATTTGTTAAGAATTCGAAGTCTTTCTTTAATCGAATATGGTAAGCTTATTTCCTTAAATCCAACATTTCCATCCTCATGATATTTCATTAAATCATTATTATTTGGACTTGGTGAAGTAAAACAAAATCCACAATTGCGACAAATTGAAATATTTACTGGAAATTCCCAAGTATTAAGTCTCCTAACAACAATACTTTTACTTGACCACATTAACTCTAAGTCATCACTTCCACAACACTCACATATTCTCAACTCGGTCTTTAGGCTATTAATTTTAATTTCTGTCAATCTTCTAATCCTTTTTTTGAAATATAAATTCAGCAATTTCAAAATCTAATAATGTGTCAATATCAATTGATCTCTCTTTTGGAATAATAACTTTTCGAACTCGACCTTCAAATATTGATTTTTTATTCAAAACAAAAGATGGGCTTACTGCATACCCAACGGTAGTCATATCATATGTCTTAGGACAATCTTGGCGCCTATTTATTCCTTCCTTATCTGATTCAAACAAATTAACATAGCCTCCAACATCTTCTTTAACAATGTTAAAAAATGGGCTTCTATGAGATTCGGTTACAGCAATTACAATATCAGTTTTGCCTTTTTGATATTCATCAATAATCTTATCTAGATCATTAGAGTCTCTTAATGGAGCTGTAGGAGGTATTGATAACATTAAATCGGGAAGACCCTCATCACTATTTTCAAGATATTTTAAGCCATGCTGCCAAGAAAGCCACTCAGGTGAATTATCAGTTGCCAACTCTGGTGGTCTAAGAAAAGGGACCTCTGCACCATATTCTTTTCCTATCTTAGCTATTACTTCCGAGTCTGTTGAAATTATTACCCTGTCAACTCTCTTTACCGACAAAGCATGCTCAATTGACCAGGCTATTAGCGGCTTTCCATTAAAAATTTTTATATTTTTATCGGGAAGTCCTTTTGAACCACTTCTTGCAAATATAAAAGCAACAATACTCACTTAACCAAAACCTTTTTGCCAGAAGAAGATGCAATCTTAATACTTTCAATAATATTTAAAACTTTTATACCATCTTGAAAAGAGATTTTAGGAGTAATTTTCTTATTTATACAATCAATAAAGTGTAACCATTCGTCCTTATAACTCCCATCTTGATCCATTTTATATTTATATATATTCTTCCATTTTGTTTTATCTGGTTCAAATAAATCAATGTCCCCAGTCAAGCCATTCCATCTTAAAGTACCCTTTCCTCCAATCACATGACATATCCTTGCTTTGTCATGGCGAATGAAATCTAGATTTAAAGAGGCTACTAAGTTACTTTTATTTTTACTCTCTTTAAATTTTAAGATGATATGTGCAGTATCCTCTACATCAATCTCAAGCTTGCTTTGATGGCCAATCTCAGCCTGTACAGATTCTACTTCACCAAAAATCCACCTCAAATAATCTAATTCATGACTAAGCTCAAGTAAAACTCCACCTCCAAGAATTTTTTTAGCTGAAACACTATCTCTGTAGTCAGTTTTTCGCCAATTAGGAAGGTACTGACCTACTTCACTTCTTACAGAATAAGCATTTCCAATAAGATTTTTATCTATCAAATTTTTAAATTTCATTAAAGAAGGAAGGAATCTTAAATTATAACCAACTGCTAATACGCAATTATTTTTAATTGCTTTACAATTTAATTCTTCTAAACCTTTTTGATTATCAGATATTGGTTTTTCAATTAAAACATGTACTCCTTGTCCCACCAAAGCGCTTGATATCTTGACATGTTCAGACGCAGGAGAGCAAATAATAGCTATTTGAGGTTGGAATTTAAGTGCTTGAGATAAATCAAAAAAAATCTTATCAGCATCTGCAGTTACTTCATTAGTTTTTTTATGTCGTAAAACACCTATTATACTCTCAGGAAAAATTTCCCTAGCAATACGCAAATGCTTTAATCCAATACTACCTAAACCAACAATTAATATTTTTTTAAGATCCACAAAATTCTCTTAATATTTTAAGACCAACTTCTCCACTCTTCTCTGGATGAAATTGACATCCAATTATACGATCACGCTGAATAACTGCTGGTATTTTTTCCAAACCATACAAACAATAAGCAACTGTATATTTATTATCTGTTAATGCCATATAAGAATGAATGAAATAAGATGAATCTCCAGATTCTATTGTTTTTAAAATCCCCTTATTCCAATGTAATTTTTCTTCAGGATTTATAAGTTTACTCCATCCAATATGTGGAATTTTATTAATAATACCTTCATTATTCTTAGGGGGGATTGCAACTACCCTTCCAGGTATAAGGCCCAAACCTTTAGTAAATCCAAATTCATCGCTTTCATCTAATAAAAGCTGCATACCAAGACAAATTCCCAATAAATCTATTTTCCGATTTGCGACTTCTTTAATTACCTTTACCAAGCCAAGATTCTCTAAGGACTGCATCGCATTTCTAAATGCCCCAACACCTGGCAAAATAATCTTTGCTGCATTTATAATTTCTTCTGGTTTTGAGGTAATTTTTACTTTTGCACCACAATGCTCCAACCCTCTTTTAACACTCAATAGATTACCAACTCCATAGTCAATAACTACAATCTCATTCAACAAAATATTCCCTTACTCCAAAACCTGCTTCTTTTGCAGTGTTTCTTACTTCATTTATATTTGATCTTCCATAATGAAGAATATCTGCCATTGCTATTGCTGAAGCACCTCCTTTATTGACAACCTCAACTAAATCTTCAGGTGAACCCATTCCGCCACTTGCTATTAAAGGAACCATCGATTGCTCTGTAACTGATTTTACAAGCATAGTATCGAAACCTTTTCTGGTACCTTCTTTATCAACAGAAGTTAGCAATATCTCTCCTGCACCAAGATCAATACCCTTTTTAACCCAGTCAATAACTTCCAAACCAGTTTTTTCACGGCCATTATTAGTATAAACTTCCCATTTATTATCACTTACTTTCTTTGCTTCAACAGACAAAACCATACATTGACTTCCAAATTCTCGAGAAATATTTTCTATAAGTTTAGGGTTTGAAACAGCTGCTGTATTAATTGCAACTTTATCAGCACCTGCTCGAAGTATATTAAATGCATCATCAACACTTCTTATTCCACCTCCAACTGTAATAGGTACAAAAATATTTTTTGTTGCTGCGCTAATAATATCTGACAAATGATTGCGGCCATATAAACTTGCAACACAATCCATATAAATCAATTCATCAACGCCTTGTAGATAATATTTAAGGGCATATTCATTTGGTGGGCCAATGATACGCAGACCTTCTAATTGAATACCTTTTATTAAATTCTCACCCTTAATATCAAGTCGAGCAATTAAGCGCAAATTTCTACCTAACTGCAAAGAATTATTAGTCATTTGAGATCGGATTTCTTAAGTGCCATTTGTTATTTTCGAAATACCATAAATGAGGTGATCTAAATTGATCAGTTAATAATTGAAAATATTTACGGTCCATAATAGGCTTTTCAAACATCCTGCTTGCTTTAGGGTACTCATTTTCTGGAATTGAAAGATATTTAAATAATTCATCTATAAATCTCTCTGGAAATTCGTGGTCAAACTTATTTACTAATGCAATCCCTTCTTCCCTATTTATCTCTCCAGATCTAATCTCTTGGGCAGCATCATAGCTAGCACGTCCAAGTCCAAATTTTATACCGGTAGTGTAATAATGAAGGTCATCAATACGATCATCAATACTATTGTATTTTGAATAAGTGCCAGGTGTTCTTTCTGGAGATGCTTGAAAATTTCCATTTGAAACTGCATAGTAATAGCACGATTGTGGATGCCATTTCAGATAATATCCCAAGTAATGAACATCAATATTTTTTTCTTTAATCTTATCTGGGTCTGCCGGCAGATAGGGTTGTAAGTCATTTTGACCTACTCCAAAATATTTTTTTAAGTCATGAATAGAAACGCCACCGAGATTAATTTTAGACTGATCATCTGAGGTAAAATAAGACCAATCTCTTTTTGCTGATTCTGTATCAGAAATTGGGTTCCCATATTCGGCTTCATTTTCTCCATAAAAAACTAGTGGTATATCATGCAAAATTGCCATTTTAGGTGCTAATGATTTTTGACCAAACATAAAAGCTTGAAAAGGATGAAGTAATAATTCAGTTGAAAGTCTAGTTAATAACCTATGGACAAGAGCATTTGGAGTCATTAAATAATTATCATGGCCAGCATGAATCCAAGCCTGAAAATTTTTCCATCCCCAGTCAGTGTAAATGTGAGGAGCCCAAGTAACTGTTAAAGGATGCATGTTATATTTAGTTTTTAATATATGTGAAGCATAAAAACTATCTTTTCCTCCTGAACCTGGCAATATGCAATCATATGAACCATCATTTTTTCTATGTTGATTACATAACTCAATTAATTGACGCTCACGATCTTCCCAATTAATTAAATTTTGTTTTTTTTCTGCAAAAATACAGGCATCGCAAATTCCTGCATCATTAAAATTAATTGTTTCTTTTACTGATTCTCGTGTGTGTTCATACTCAACTGCAGAGTTGGGACGCTGATTAGAAATTACACATTTTTTACAAAATATAGTTTTTTTTGGTAATCCATAAAGAGCTTTTAAATCTTTCTTATCTTTAGCAAAGTCCTTCAAGTTTATTGGGGATGGATATTTAATTTTTTTCATATTTTTTTGTTTGCCTTATTTAAATCAGCCGACCTTCCAACATCAAGCCAGGGTTCATGCATTGGGTATGCAATTACCTTTTGTGAACTTTCCATCAATTGTTCAAACAACTTTGGCATATCACAATGACAATCTTTTTCTAAAAATGATAATGCACTGTTAGATAACGCATATACACCTGCATTTATATGAGTTCTATTTATTGGTTTTTCTTCAAAACCTCTAATATCAACACCATCTAAGCGTACGACTCCATAGGGATTTTGCCATTCATATAAATTTACTGCCATTGTGGCTATAGAATTATTTTTACTATGAAAATCTAAAAGTTCGGCATAACTTATATCTGTAATTACATCACCGTTTGAAACAATAAAAGGTTCTTTAGTTTTAAGATTAAGTAAACTTAATGCACCGGCAGTACCTAATGGTTTTTTTTCACGAATATAATTAATATTAACACCCAATTTTTTTCCATTTCCAAAATAGCTCTCTATCATCTCACCTAAATAATTTATTGATATTATAAAATTTAAAAAACCTTCAGATTTTGCGCGCTCTATAATATGCTCTAGGATTGGCTTTCCTGACACCTCAAGCATTGGTTTAGGGCAATTTTCAGTATGTGGTAAAAGTCTTTTACCAATTCCACCAGCCATAATAACCATAATATTATTTCTCTCGTTTTCAATCGTAATGCTGTGCCTTAAAAATAGTCCAACTATATTTTTTTTATTATTAATAATTGGAACTTGGAAAATTTGGTTTAATTCCATTAACTTCAGTGCTGATTTTTTATCAAACTCCGGCGGAACTACTAATGCTTCATAATTAATAATTTTTTTAATTGAATCATTAATATTTAAATTTGCTAATAAACCACGTCTAATATCTCCATCGGAAATTGTTCCAATAAATTCATCTTTATGATTAACAACAAGCACTATTTTTAATCCACTATTATTCAAATTACTTATTGCTTCCTGGATTGATGAGTTAAATTTTAAAACTGATTTTTTCCAAAACTGTTCAGAATTTTTCAATGAATTCACCTTAATATTAATTTAAGTCAAAAAATTGTTTTTTTAAAATACCGTTTGATTTTTGGTTTTTAATAATGCTAATAATTTTTTTGCTCGCTCCGCCTTTACCATAGGGGTTTACTGTTTTTTTTAAACTTGCCAAAAACCTTTTTGAATCTAATTTTTTTATTGCTTTTTCTATGCAAGATCTTTCTGGTCTACAATTAATTACGCTGCTCGCCTGTAATCTGCCTTTTTGTCTATCGCCAATATTTATTGTAGGTATTTTAAATGAGGGTGCCTCAAGGAGCCCACTAGATGAATTTCCAATAACTCCATCCATATGACTCATACATGAGAGATAATGTAATTGGCCAAGAGATTTAAAAACTATTGCATTTAAGTTATTGGAAACAAATTTATTAATTAATTTTATTATAATCAAGCTACCTGTATCTGAATTAGGTAAAGTAAATATTAATCCAGTTTCTTTTAGAGGTCTTAAGACTTTGAGTAATTCTAAAAACTGTTTTTCGGTTGAGTCACTTTCTAAAGTTTCTGAATGAAATGTAATAAGATAATTTTTGTTCTTAAATTCAAAACCAAGATCATTTTCAAGTTGATCTCGCTTAATTAGCATTAAAGAATTAATACTATCTACACCTAATCCTCCTACATTAAATACTTTACTAGGCTGTTCTCCAAGTTGAATCACTCTTTTTTTATAAATATCATTTGCGACAAAATGTATATGAGACATTTTAGTAATTGAATGACGGAAAGCTTCATCAATAGCACCTTCTGTTAATTCACCACCATGTAAATGAGCAATTGGAAGACATTCGATAAGCGCTACAGAAGTTACTGCAAATATTTCAAATCGATCCCCAAGAACAATAATTAAATCAGGTTTTAATTCAGAAAAAATAGATGGAAATTTTAATTGGCAATTTGCCATAGATTTCAATAGACCTCTTGAGCTATTATCCCTTGATAAAATCTTTACTTTCCTATCAATTTTAAATCCATCATTCTCAATCTCTCGATATGTCATACCATACTCAAAAGATAGGTGAGTACCAGTAACTACAGTCTGGAGAATTAATTCTTTATCAGTCTTAATATTTTTCATCAACTTTTTTAAAAGTCCATAATCTGCTCTACTACTAGTAACTACACATATTCTTCTAAAATCTAGTTTATTCATAACACTATTAATTCGTCTTCATCAAAAACACGTGGGGCTTTTTTACCAATTATAAAATTCCACTTCATAGGGGAAATTCCAGTTCCAGGTCTTTTAGTGGTTAAATTATTTTTAGTAAATAATTCCCCTTTTTTAATTTTCTTCTTAGCTACAATCGATTTTCGTACTATTGACATATTTTTTATCTCAGATTTACTTGCTTTTTTAATAGCTTTCCCCAAAGACAACTCAATATTACGAATTAATTTAATCATTAACTTAAATTCTTTCGGTTCAAGACTTGCTTTATGGTCTGGACCAGGTAATTTCTGATTAAAAGTGAAGTGCTTTTCGATTATCTCTGCTCCTAAAGCTGCTGCGGCCAATGAAATCTCGATACCAGCTGTATGATCTGAATATCCTACAGAAACTTTCAATTTATTTTTAATTTCATTCATCGCATTTAGATTTATTTCATTAAGTGGTGCAGGATATTCAGATGTACAATGCAGAACTGTGATATCTTTTCGATCCAATCCTTTAGATTCCAAAATTTTAATAGCATCTTTAATTTCTTTTATGTTTGACATTCCAGTCGATAAAATAATTGATTTAGCAACTCCTCCCAAATGTTTAAGATAAGGAGCATTTGTAATTTCACCAGATGGTATTTTGAATATTTTTTGTCCTAATTTTGATAATAAATCTACGCTTTCTATATCAAATGCTGAAGAAAGAAATTTAATTTTTTGTTTTTTACAATGAGCTATGATTTTTTTGTGCATATCATGACTTAATTCCAATCGAGCTAACATATCCTTATGAGACTCACTATCGTTAGTATTTTTTATTTGATAAACAGTTTTTTTAGTTTTTTTAGTAACTAATTTATCAGCTTTAAAAGTTTGAAATTTCACATAATCTGCACCGGCTTTTTTTGCCTCATCAATTAATTTTTTTGCTAAAGATATATCTCCGTTATGATTAACCCCAATTTCAGCAATAATTTTGATTCTGTTTTTCATAATTTGCTCAGCCTGTAAATCTTGATCTATCTTCTAAATCTTTCCTAACAGACAAGCCCATTCCAATTACAGAATTCTTTCCAATTGAAATATTATTTTTTATGCATGCTGAGCTCCCAATAAAAGTACCAGTCCCAATTTTTACATTGCCATTTATAATACAATTTGTAGAAACATGACATCCATCTTCAATCTGAACGTGATGCTCAATTAGTGCTTTTGAATTAATGATGCAATTATTGCCAATATTAACTCCTGCGTTAATGATCACTCCATGCATGATAATGCTCCCATCTCCAATATCAGCATAATCAGAAACATAAGCATTTGGTGAGGTAATTGTTGGCATAGAAAAACCAATTTTCGTGGTTTGAATAAAAATATTATTTCTTATATCTGTATTAATTTTCCCAATTGAAATGTGGGCATTTTTATATTGTTTGAATAAATCGACTAAATCATTATCAATCCCAATAATATTATATCCACAGACTTTTCTTCCTAATTCTTCTTTTTTTCCAATCAAACCAGCAATTTTAAATTTATCTTCCTGCTCTATAACATCAATACAAGATAACGCATGTCCACCAGCCCCTATTAATATTATTTCTGGTTTAGTCATTATTAAATTTTACCTATAAGGTTAGAGCTACTAGGAATATTTATTAATCTATCAGCAATTGATTCTGAACAAGATAAGTTCATTCTCGGATTATTGCTAAATTGTTTTAATCTATGCATTAATATCCAAGCAGGACGCGTCATCAATCCATTTTCATTTGTTAATGATAATATTTCATCACGATTGTTTTTATTTTGAAAATCTAGTAATAATGTTTGAAGCCAATAATTACTTTTGCATTCGTTTGGTTCTTTAAACAAACTAACGCCTTTAATTAATGAAATTTTATCCTCATATTTTTTAAACAATAATCTTTTTGATTTTAGTAATTTAGGAAGCTGTTCCAATTGAGCACAACCTAAAGCTGCGTTTATATTAGGAAGTCGATAATTAAACCCAATTTCATCATGTAAATAGTCCCATTTGTGATCTAATTTAGCAGTTGTTGATAAATGTTTGGCTTTTTTAGCGATTTCTTTGTTATTAGTCAAAATTGCTCCGCCACCACCTGTGGTGATAGTTTTATTTCCATTAAAACTCAAAGCGCCCATTAATCCAAAAGTACCAGTATGTTTATTCTTGTAATAACTTCCTATTGATTCAGCAGCATCTTCAATAACAAGAATATTAAATTTTCTCGCAATATCTACTATTTCATCTATTTTGCAAGGATGTCCAAAAACATGAGTAGGAATAATAGCTTTAATAATTTTATTTGTTTTTAAATTTATACATTTACCATCTTTCTGTTTGGTGAATTTATTTAAGTATTCGTAAAGTTTTTTTGGGTCAACACCTAAAGTATCTTCATTATTGTCAACAAAGTGGGGAGTAGCTTTAAGATAGCTAATTGCATTTGCTGTTGCTACAAAAGTAAACGTAGGAGCAAGAACTTCGTCGCCTTCTCCAACATCAGCCAATATTAAAGCCAAATGAATTGCAGCCGTCCCATTAACAAGAGCAATTGCATATTTAGCTCCTGTTAAATCGACTAAGCTTTGTTCAAATTGTCCAACAAATTTTCCAACTGAAGATACATATGTTGAATCAAGACATTCTTTCATATAATGCCATTCATTCCCATCAAAAACTGGCTCATGAAGACTGCAATCTTTTACACCAATAACATTATGAATTGAGTCTATTATTTGTTGGCCTATCTGTAAATTTTTTTGCATTTTTTATAAATTATAAATATTAGATTTATACAAATCCAAATTTTTTGAATCTAAAAACCATTTTGCAGTTTCCTCTAAGCCTTTGCAAAAACCCTCTCTATTGCCATACTTTGGTTCCCATCCAAATAATTCTTTAGCTTTTGAATTGTCTGCACATAACCTTTCTACCTCGGAATCCTTAGGTCTAAATCTTCGCTCATCATTGATAATTTTAATATCAGCATTCATTACCTCAGCAATAATTTCTGCTGTATCACCAATTGAAACTTCATAATTACTTCCTAAATTAATAACTTCGCCTAGCCCTTTTTTTGAATCAAGAGCTGCAATAAAGCCATTAACAGTATCTTTTATGTAATTAAAATCTCTTGTTGGAGATATTGAACCTAACTTAATTTCTTTTTTTCCATTAGCAATTTGGGTAATTATTGTTGGTATTACTGCTCTAGCGGATTGTCTTGGGCCATATGTATTAAAGGGTCTAATAGTTACGACAGGTAATGCAAAAGATGAAAAGAATGAAAAGGCCAACTGATCAGCTCCAATTTTTGAAGCAGAATATGGTGATTGGCCTTGAAGTGGGTGATTTTCTGTAATTGGAACAAATTTAGCTGTTCCATAAACCTCACTGGTTGAAGTATGTATAAATCTGTCAACATTAAATTCTTTGGCTGCTTGAAGAATATTTAGAGTTCCCTTCACATTCGTATCAATATAAGTTTCTGGAGAATGATATGAGTATGGAATAGCAATTAGGGCAGCAAGATGAATAATGGCATCACAATCTTTAACTGCTTCACGAACACCATTTGTATCTCTTATATCACCTGAAAAAACTTCGAATTTATTTTTTAATTCAGGTGACACTTTATCTAACCAACCCCATGAATTAAATGAATTATAAAGAACAAAAGCTTTAATATCATACCCTGCCCTAACTAAAGCTTCAGTTAAATGCGAACCGATAAATCCATCTGCACCAGTAATTAAAATTTTCATTAATTTAACCTTATTTATAAATTTATTATAGTTTGTTTATTAAGCATTCTTAAGTAATTATGTCTTTGTATGAACCGTGTCGTTTTACTTTGCCATCAGCAATTTCTATTATTTGTGAGCAATTTTTAAGTGTAGATAGTCTGTGAGCAATTATCAAAATAGTAATATCATTATCAAGACTTATAATTTCATTCATCACAGCTGATTCTGTCTCATTATCTAAAGCACTTGTAGCTTCATCAAAAATAATAACATCTGTTTTTTTGTATAAAGCTCTAGCAATACCAATTCTTTGTCGCTGCCCTCCTGAAAGTCGAATACCTCTTTCACCAACTACTGTGTCATACTTGTTTCTCCATGAAATAATCGAATCAGAAATTTTTGCTTTTTTTGCACATTGATAAACAAGCTCATAGTCAATTTCATCTACAGGAACTCCAAATGCTATATTTTCAAGGATAGTTGTATCAGCTAAAAAAATATTTTGTGGTACATGAGCAATATGAGATTGCCATGCTCTATAATTTTTATTAGTTATTTTATTATCATCAATATAAAAATTGCCTTTCACTGGTGATAGCAAGCCCATAATAATATCTATTAAAGTACTTTTACCACTCCCAGTAACACCAATTACTCCTATTTTGGATCCCTTTTTAATTTCATAATTAAAATCTTTTATTATTAAAGGGCCTTTTTTACTATATGAAAAATTAATTTTTTCGAGCTTAATTTTAGTTTTGAATTTGATTGGTTTTATTTTTTTTAAATTGGCGTAATCAGGTAAACCTTGATTAAGGTAATACAATATATCTCTTAATAATGCACTACAGCCAAAGATTGAAGACCAACTTGAATAGATTTGTTGTAAGATTGGTAACAATCTTTGTGCTGCTAAAGCAAAAACTCCAAGAATTGGTATAGCATTTGTTAAATTTTCAAGATTACTAGATAGTGAAAATGCCAATATAGCCAGTATTGTTATACCTAAAGCCTCAACAATAAATCGGGGTGTTTGTCCAATTATTGCTAACCCTGCCTGAGCTTTTCTTAAAGGTAAATCATAATTTCTAAAAATTTTACAATAAATTTCTTGAGTACCGTCAATCAATACGTCTCGAATACCACCAAATCCCTCTTGAAGTGACTTTATTAATAAGTTAGATTTAATGTTTATACTTTCACTATCTTTAAATAATTTTTTCTTAGTTACAAATAAAACAAAGCCATAAATACCTCCAAAACCAAAAATAATAATTAATGCTGCTAAAGGCTCAATAAGAAGAACAGTTGTAAAAATAGCAAGCAAAATTATTGTTGCACTAAAAATTAATAAAGCTGGCATTAAAACTTGAGTTACAACTAAATGTGTTTTGTGAGAAATACTAGCAATAAATTCACTACTATTTGTTGAAACTTGTTCAATATACGGTAAATATAGAGCATATCGATAAACAGAAATACTTAAATCCGCGCCAATAGCGTAAGCAAAATGAGTTTGAGTCCATAGTAAAATTAACCTCATCGCTCCAGCTAAAAGAACTGCGGATATGAAAAAAATAGTCATAGGAAATAATAATTCATTAGGATTTATAAAGCCCATTTCTAAGAAAATAGGATTTAACGTTTCTTGGTTAAAAACTGTCTCAGGGCTGGTAAGTGCTCCTAGAAATGGTAAGACGGCACCAATACTAATAATTTCAGCTAAAGAAACTCCAAGCATTAAGAAAATTAAAAAAATAAGCTGAATCTTTCTTCTAGTTTGAATATATGTCCATAAATTAAATAATAAATTTAAGATAGTTTCTTGTTTGTTATTTGCCATAAAATCTAAAATTTTAAAATTAAGTTTTTTATCCTAAAAGATGACATTCCGTCGTTTTTATATGTGTGATTTTTAATAAAATCTCTAGTATTAGTTTGTAAATTTTTTTCTTGAGAATCTTTACCTATTGAAATCTTATAAAAAATATTTAATAGTTCTTCTTTCGATCTTGGAATTAAAACTGCCTTTGATTTTTCAAAAAATTTACTAAAAGGCCAACCAGGGAAAATTGGACAAATTGATAATTTATTAATAATTAATGCATCAATTGTTGAAGTTGAACCAAAGGAAAGAAAATAATCAGAAAGATGAATTAATAAGCTTATATCTTCTTTCTTGTCGATGAATATTACATTCTTACAAGACTTACCTAAAATAAAAGATTCATGAATATCTTCTACAGGATGTGGTTTAACTAAAAAAGTTAAATTTGGAAAGGCTTTGGCTGTTTCAAATACTGCTAACTTCATATCATCAAGGACATTAGAATTACTAAACATATGATGAGATTTATCTGTATAAGTTGAAGCATATAAAATAATTTTTTGATTACTATTTAATTTGTATTTATCGCGAAGATTGTTAAGTATTTTTTTGTTTGGAAATACTAATGCGTCATGCCTTGGAGATCCAGTTATAAGTATTTTTTCTTTTTTTATTCCATGTTTTATTAAATTATCTTTAGAAGATTTACCCCAAACTGCCACCTTATCCGCTACAAAAAATTTCCATTCAACACCTTCAGGGCCTGTTAAACCAAATTGAATATCAAGTGATGGTATATTTAAATTCTTACCAATTAATTTATAAATTCTAGTTCTTGCATCCGATGCATCAGGAGAGATAATTTTTTTTGGCTTATATTTATTAAGAATATATTCGGAGATAATAGCTTGCTCTAATATTAAAGGAATATAACCATTAAATAAAACTTTTAAAGATAATTTTAATGCCTTACCATGCTTACCAAATAGAAATTTATTAGAATCTCCTTTTTGGATTTCAGAATAAATACTATTTATTTTTTTTAAAACTATTTTTTTAAAAGATTTAGATTTACTATCCAAATCTTTGTCCCAGAAAGACCATATATCCCTGTAGATAACACCCTGTATTTTAGGCAAACTAATAAAAGAACCACTTTGATCTGTTAGAACAACTATTTTAGCTTTCTTATCTTTTTTTAAGCTTAGAATAACTGGATGAAGAATATCTAAATACATCCTCGGCATAAATGCTAAAAATATAATTGCATTCTTAGGTAAATGATTATTACGTTTTTTTTTAAATGAATTTTTTATTTTTTTTCTTATCAACCACTCTCGAATTATTATAAATTTGGGCTTTATAAATAGTTTAAAAAAAGAAAATATTGATTTTGCTGAGCTAGCTGTAGTTAAATGTCTCCAACACATTTCAGCAGAAAAAACATCCCAATAAGAAACTTCATTAAAAGTTAATTTATCAACTAAATTTTGATTATTTGAGATATTAGCCCTTCCAAATTTTTTGACTAGGTCGGCATATTCAGATAATTCTTGGACAAATTTAGACATTAGGTAAATTGTTTGCCAATAAAAGATTTTAAATATTTATCTAAGCTCTTTGCTGAAAATTCCCAAGTCCATTTATCTAATACACATTTAATTCCATTTTTTGACATTCGATTCCATTTGTCTTGATTTTTAATCAATTCCATAATTGCTTTAGAAAATTCTAATGAATCTCTATCAGTTAAAATACCATTTTTATTATTTACAATAGTCTCCCTAAGACCAGCTTCTTTTATAGCAACAACTGGAGTTCCACAAGCCATAGATTCTAATGCAACCAACCCGAGAGGCTCTAAAAAGTTTGCACATACTGTTATTTTTGACGAATTGTATTCTTTAAGTAGAGTTTTATCATCGATTGAACTTACAAAGGTAACTTGGACATTATATTTCTTTGCTAGCATTTTTAACTTAATCTTATATGAGGTTAAATATTGATGGGCTCCATGAATAATTTTTAAACTTGGTCTTTCAGATTTATTTATTCTCCCAAGAGATTCGATAACAAATTCATGTCCCTTTGATGGAAAAAGTGAGCCTACTGATAAAATTATTTTTTTTCGGACTATTCTTTTTATTGGCTTAAAAAAATTAGTATCTACCCCTGGATAAATAACTTTAGGAAATAATCCATAACATAAATATAATCTCTCTCTTGAGTAAAAAGAAGTTGTGCAAATAGAGTCCGCGCAATTAGCGTTTTTCTTATCGATACCAATAAAAAAATTTAGGCCTATTTTCCTCAAAAAATTAAATGGAAAAACAAAATATTTTTTAGGGTAATGAGGCTCAAAAACTCTAGCCATAGGTTCATGACATATATAAAAACTTGGAGTTTTTAAAAATCGTAATAAAAATGGACTATTTGTAATTTTGCATTGCATTGTTAAAACAAGATCATATTTATCTTCATCTATTTTATTAGCTAATTTTTTAGATTGAAAGATTAATGGAATTAGAGAAAATAACCTATTAACCTTTTTTGGGAATTTTTTTTGAGATTCATTTTGTATAAAAATTTTATTTGCAAATGGCTTAACATCCCATGTTGTTTCAGATTTATCATTAAAAATAAATAGATCAATTTTATGAACTTTACTCAACTGTTTAGTCCATTCAAAAACTGCTCTTTTAGCACCTCCGGGAGGTAGGTTATGAAATAATGCTATTTTCATAAATATGTAATTTGAATTTTTAAAAAATAATTCTTATGACTCAAAATTTTCATGAAGTTGTGAAACTCTAAAGGTATCTTCTTCGTATTGACCACCACCTCTTGGTCCTTTAGTCAAAATAAGTAAAACGGAATTACCATCAACTCCATGAAGTGAATGCCTTTCCATAATTGGTGACTCAAGCATGTCGCCAGATTTTAAAATACGTTTTTCAACTTTTTCATTTGGCATTTGTGTATAAGCTACGACTTTTCCAGATAAAACATAAGAATATTGAATAGAATCTTTATGATAATGATTACCTCTTATAGATCCTTTGGTGATAGTAATTAATGTGACACAATCTACTACAACCTGTTGAAGTATATCTGATATTGTTCCTCTCTCATCCTGATGAGCAATTTTTATTTGGTGAACTATCATTTATATTTATTCCTTTTTTTAATTAAATAATTTTGGGTTTAGGTATTGGGATAATAAATTTACCTCCAGAATTTTTAAACTCTGAAAGGTTTTCAATAATTTCATCAGCAAAATTCCATGCTAACAATAAAGCATAATCAGGTTTTTTTTCAAACAGTTTGTTATCTGAAAAAATTGGAATATGTGCTCCAGGTGAATATTTACCAATTTTAAGAGATGATTTTTCCGTTATAAAATCTAAAATATTAGAATCTATTTCGCAATAATTTAATAAAGTCATACCTTTTGCAGGCGCACTAACCGCAGCTATACTCTTTCCTTGTTTTTTAATTTCTAACAGAAGCTCACGTAATTGTTTTTTATGTTCTTTGACTTGCTCACTGAATAAATTTAACCTGGAAATATTAAATAAATTAGCTTTTTCTTCTTTTTTAATAATTTGATTTACAGATTTTTTTATAATATGTTGATCTTTTCTACAAACAAATATTCTTATTGAGCCACCATGAATAGAAACCTCATCAACATCAAATACTTCGAAACCAAAACGATTAAACAATGAGTTCAATGGCTTTACCGAAATATATAATAAGTGCTCATGATAAATTGTATCGTATACCAAACCTTCAATAAGGTTTAAAAAATGAGGTGCTTCTATTACAAACATTCCATTATCTGTTAACAAACAATCTACTGCTTTCATTAAGCTTTCAAGGTCATTAATATGAGCAAAAACATTAGTAATATTAATAACTGAGGCTTTCCCTTTTTTTGAAACAATTTTTTTTGCTAAATTGTAGCTTATAAAATCATTTATCGTCTCAATACCATTTTGATTTGCACTCGCAGCTATATGTTTTGATGGCTCAATACCTAATACTTTACATCCTCTTTTTTTATAAGCACCCAGTAAAACTCCCACATTACTGCCTATATCAATAATCAAATCATCAGAATTTAATACTGCTTTTTTTACAACGCTCTCTCCAAATTGATCAAAATGAAGACGACCCGTTTTAGTTGTGGATGACTCATACGGATAATCATTCTGATATAAAATCTTTGGATCAACTGTATAATTCAACTGTGAAATTCCACAATCATTGCAAAGACAAACTTCTAATGGATAAACAGGATCATTTGAAGATTTAAATTCTTCTTTAATAAAAGCATCTGCCGCTGGAGTTAATCCTAAGTCTAAATATTTAGTTAAAGAAGTACTTTTGCAAATTCGACAATTTTTTAATTTCATATTATGTAATCCTGTATATATCTAATGTTTTGAATCATCTGATATTGAAGATAGTTTTGCTACTCCATAAATATGCTCAACAATACCTATTGCTTCTGATGCTTGTTCAGCATTATGATAATTAAGTTTTCCTGAAGAAATACTATTAGCGAAATCATCAATTTGATTTGAATAAGTTTTAGTAACATCAATTTTTTTTAAATAATTGTTAATTGGCGTTTTATTTGATGCAAAATCTATATCAATAAAACCTGATGTTGATGCAAAATTTTTAAGAATTAATTTTCCATTCGAAAAATTTAAAATTAAACTACTTTTGTATTGCTTATTTGAATTTACTTTAATTGAACAACTAATATCATCAGATAAAAAAGAACACTCTATTTCATTTTCAATATTTTGTTTATTAGCTCTAAAAGAATCTATATTTTTTAATTTGATACTAGTGCCTAATAAGAATTGAATGACATCAATGCAATGGATACCGGCGTCAATTAGTGCGCCTCCACCCGAATATTCAATTGAATTTGCCCAATTCCTTTTTGTAAATTTCATATCATAATTAAAAATTACCTCTATAAATAGTAATTTTCCGAGGGAATTAGAATCTATAAGATTACGAACTTCATTTATTGCATCTGAGTATCTAAGCATATGTCCTACAGATAGTTGCAGTTTTTTATCTTTTGCAGTTTGTATCATTTTTAAACAATCATTTTTATTAATTGCCATTGGTTTTTCACAAATTACGTGAAGACCTTTTTTTAAACTTTCAATAGTTTGAGATGCATGCAGATAGTTTGGTGTTGCGATATATACACAATCAATATCAGATGAATTTAACATCTCATTAAATGATCTAAACCTTAAAACATTGTTTGGTAATTGCAATATATTCGTGTCTCGATCTATTATTCCTGCTAACTTAAGTTTAGAGGTTGAATTTAAAGCGGGAAGTATTCTTTTCTTAGCAAATCTACCAAAACCACATATTGCTATTTTAATTGGTTGTTTAATCATTTCATTTTTACAAAAATAAACTTACTTTTTTTTAGCAACAATAATTTGATCAAAACCTTTAACTATTTTAATTTTACATAATAATCTATCGATAAAAACTAAAACCCTTGCTAGGGTATATCTAAATTTATCGCTACCTGACATAGTCATAATCGGTGTGCCTACAAATGCATTTTTTTGATTAAAGTAAAGAACTTTAAATTTTTGTTTAAAAATTCGAGTAATGTCCTCAACGCTATGATGTTTTGCCTCTTCCATTGGGGAAAAAATTTCTTCAGGTAATTTTCTTTTTGTTGTTAATAATTTAAATAAAATTGAAATTTTATCTAAATAAGAATAATGGATTTGAGGTAAAATAAATCTTAAAGAAAGCTCTAAAAATTTTTCAATTTTACCCATTTCTAAATCATCATATGTGGCGATAATACCCCCTTCTTTTAAAGCTACGTTGGCACGAGATATAAAATCAGAAGGATCAGGTAGGTGGTGAAATGCTGCCCAACCAGATATGGCATCATACTTTTTATTTCCAAGATCAACCTCACTTACATCACCAACATTATAATTAATAGCACCAAAACCTTTTTTATGAGAATTTTTAGCAAGTGTCTTTTTAGCCAATGAAATTGCTTCTGGAGATAAATCATAAGCATCAACAATTTGACCCCTTCTAGCTAACTCAAGTGAAAGCCAGCCTGACCCACAACATATATCTAAAACTCTTCCACCAGGTTTATGGGCAACTAGGTCTAAGTATCTATCTATATTACCTCCATCTAAAATCTTACTTATAACTGGGTCAATCAATGGCAAACGCTCATCTTTTTTTGGAATAAATTTAGTTGCTGACCTTATATCTGCTTCCATAGGAACATGCCCATCTTTTGTTCTGATTTCAGCAATGCTATTAAAAAACTTAGCTTCTTCTTTTTGTACTTCTTTAATATCACTCGTATTATCATTCGGCATAAATTTAAATCCTTTTATATTAAAAAAATTATAAGGTTGACAGAGCTTTAAATGCATCTTTTATTGAATAATGATGATTACCCAAAAATAATCCATTCTTATCTATGTATTCTGCATTTTTAAGATTATTACTAATTTCAAAATCAAAGTATTTAACTACATCATTTTTAAGAAAATTACCTGTAACGATTGGTCTAAATTCAAATCCTAAATCGGTTAATTTATTAACTAATTGGGTTCTTGTAAGAGAACTTCCTGGCCTAATAACTATACTAAAACCAAACCAACTACTTTTACCAATTTCTTTTTGGATAATCAAATCGGGGTGGTTATGTAAAATATCTACGAATAATTTAGCATTTTTTCGACGTTCTGAAATAATCATAGGTAACTTTTTAATTTGCTCAATACCTACTGCCCCTTCTAACTCTAAAGGTCGAACATTATATCCAGGAAGAACAAAACGAAAAGACTCCTTAAGATAATCATCACTTTTATCTTCGCAGACTAAATTTTTCTCAGGTAATTCACGCGTCCACCCATGAGACCTAAGAGAGATTAATATTTGATGTAATTCTTCATCGTCTGTAACTATTATTCCACCTTCCATTGTAGAAATATGATGGCTATAAAATGAACTAAATGTTCCCATTAAACCAATAGTCCCAGTCTTCTTATCATTAAATATTGCGCCCATTGATTCACAATTATCTTCCAATAAAATAATATTTTTATTTTTTATTATGCTGTTAATAAAATTAAAATCATTAGGATTACCAAGTAAATTAACAGCAAGAACAACTCGGGTTTTATTTGAAATTGCTGACTCTAATTGAACCAAATCATAATTTAGTGTTTCAATATCTATATCAACAAACTTAATTTTTAAACCATATTGATAAAGAGGATAATAAGTAGTACTCCAAGATACTGCTGGGACTATAACCTCATCCCCTCTTTTTAATTTTATTTTAGGATTTTTAGAATAAAAAAGTGCAGCTATCATCAATAAATTTGCAGATGATCCCGAATTAACCATTACTGAATTTTTACTGCCAATGTAATTTGAAAAATTTCTTTCAAATAAACTTACTTTTTCACCCATAGTGAAATTACCAGATGAAATAACTTCTTGCATAGCATCAATTTCTTTTTGATCCCAGGTCGCAGTAGCTAAAGGATATTTAAAATTCATTGAGCTATCTCTTTTAAATAAAATTCATATGTTTTTTTTAATCCAGCCTCAAGAGATGTCTTTGGATTCCATCCTAACTTAGTTTGTAAATCAGTATTAATCAACTTACGAATCATACCTACTGGTTTAGTTTTATCATGAGTAAAATTTCCATTAAAATCAATTACTTTTGCTACAGCTGCATAATATTCATTAACTGTCATATCTGCACCCAGTCCAATATTCATATATTTAGGAAGTTTATCAAAATGATTAATTGACCATATTATTGCATCGGCTAAATCTCCTGCATACATAAATTCTCTTCTTGCCAAACCATCTCCCCAAACTTCAACTTCGTTATTATTATTTTTTTTTGCTTGGTAAACTTTATGAATTATAGCCGCGACTAAATGTGAATAATCAGTTTTAAATTTATCAAATCTTCCATAAAGATTACATGGAATTAAAGTTTTATAAATAAAACTACTATCTTCTCTTGATACATAATCACATAATCGTGCTGTGGTTAATTTTGCAATTGCATATCCTTCATTTGTTTCCTCTAACTTGCCTGATAAAAGCATATCCTCCTTGAGAGGTGAAGATATATTAGCTGGGTACATACAAGAACTACCAATATTAATTAATTCTTTTATTTCAGTTTTATATGCAGCCATTATAATATTTCTTCCCATATCTAAATTGTCAACTAAAAAGCTTATAGGCTCTCTTATATTTGCCTGAATACCACCTATTTTTCCAGCAGCATGAATTATCATTTTAGGTTTATATTTTAAAAGAAAATTTTCTACATCTTCAAAATTACGAAGATCTAGTTCTTTTGAACTTGGAGAAAGAATTTCGTATTTAGATATATCTGGATGTTCAAGCAAGTTCTGTCCTACCATCCCCCCTGAACCAGTAACTAATATAATTTTTTTAGGCATATAAAAAATTACTCATTATAGTTTGGAGTTTTATAACCATGTTTTTTTGTCAGCTCGTCTCGCTCAGCAGAAGTTAAATCAGCTTGAACCATTTCAGAAACAAGAGAATTAAAATTAATTTTTGGAGTCCAACCTAGCTTGTCTTTAGCTTTAGATGCGTCACCTAATAAGGTTTCAACCTCTGTAGGTCTATAATATCTGGGGTCCACAGCAATGATTATTTTTCCAGATTCATCATAACCTTTTTCATCTTTACCTTTACCCTTCCAATTTATTTTTATCCCTAATACCTTTGCAGCAGTATTAACAAAATCTCTAACACTATATTGAGAACCCGTTGCTATAACGAAATCTTCTGGGATTTTTTGCTGAAGCATTAACCATTGCATTTCTATATAATCTTTGGCGTGTCCCCAATCACGAAGCGCATTCATATTTCCAAGGTATAAACAATCCTGAAGTCCTAATTTAATTCTAGCCATAGCTCTTGTTATTTTTCGAGTTACAAAAGTTTCACCACGAATTGGACTCTCATGATTGAATAAAATGCCGTTACAAGCAAAAATTCCATAAGCTTCACGATAATTTATTGTTATCCAATGCGCATATAATTTAGCTGCAGCATATGGACTTCTTGGATAAAAAGGGGTGGTTTCTTTTTGGGGTGTTTCTTGAACTAAACCAAATAATTCAGATGTTGATGCTTGATAAAATTTTGTCTTTTTTTCTAAGCCAAGCGTACGAATCGCTTCAAGTATTCTAAGAGTACCCAAAGCATCTGAGTTTGCTGTATATTCTGGCTCTTCGAATGACACTGCTACATGACTTTGAGCTGCTAAGTTATAAATCTCGTCTGGTTTTACTTTTTGGATAATTTGAGTAAGACTTAATGAATCAGTCATATCCCCATGGTGAAGATGAAATGGTCTCCCTTTTTCATGTAAATCATGAAATAAATGATCAATTCTTTGTGTATTAAAAGATGAACTTCGTCGCTTAATTCCATGAACCTCATAACCTTTATCTAATAAAAATTCAGAAAGATATGCTCCATCTTGTCCTGTTACTCCAGTTATTAACGCAACTTTAGTCATTTGTATTCTCCCTACCATATTTATCATCAATTCTTTCTATGTCATCTTCACCTAGGTAATTACCAGATTGCACCTCAATAATTTCTAAAGGAATTTTTTTAGGGTTAGCTAATCTATGAAGTTCTCCTAATGGAATAAAAGTTGATTCATTTTTCTCTAAAATTACTTCTTTTTTACCTCTTGTAACCTTAGCCGTTCCCTTAACAACAACCCAATGCTCTGCTCTTTTTGAATGTTTTTGTAGGCTTAAACTAGCACCTGGATTTACCTGGATTCTCTTAACTTTGAAGTTTGCTCCTTCATCAATTGTCATATACCAGCCCCATGGTCGATGAACTTTAGAATGATGGATTCCCTCTGATCTATTCTGGGAATCAAGATTTGCAACTATATCTTTTACACCTTGACTATTTTTTCGATTAGCTACCAAAACAGCATCAGCAGTTTCTACAATTGCAACATTTTCTAAACCAACTACTCCAACAAGTCTATTTGATGAATGTATTATTGAATTTTTTGTATCTTCAGCAATTACATCGCCTCTTAAAACGTTACCCTTTTCATTTTTATCTTCAAAAGACCACAAAGAATCCCATGATCCTAAGTCGTTCCAGCTTGTTTCTAATAAAACTACTTTAAGAGGAATATTTGCTGAATTACAATTCTCAATTACAGCATAGTCAATTGACTCACTAGGTATTTTTACAAAGATTTTTTTATTTGGCCTAATAAAATGATTATCTTTTGTCATACTCTGAAAGGCATTATATGTTTTTTGAAAAATATCAGATCTTAGAGACTTTATGGTTTCTAACCAAAAGTTAGCGCCAATGACAAACATGCCGCTATTCCATAAATAATTTTTTGACTCAAAATATTCTTTTGCTTTATTTTTAGATGGTTTCTCTACAAATTCCACAACATCAAATTCATCGAAATTTCCTTTATTTTGATTATATTTGATATATCCATAACCTGTTTCTGCCCCATCTGGAACTAAGCCCAAAATTACGACATTATTATTAATTGCAGTATTTATAGATTTTTTTAAAGCTTCTGAAAATGCATTTGAATCATTAATGATTTGATCAGCTGGAGTGACAACCAAAATTGAATCTTCTTGATCTTTAATGGCTTGCATTGCAGCCATTGTAAGTGCAGGCGCAGTATTTCTACCTACTGGTTCAAGCAATAACTTTGCAGAAGTATAATTAAGTTCATTTAACTGTTCAAGCGCAATAAATCTTTGCTCTTCATTTGTAACTACCAAAGGATCCTTAATATTTATATTCGGACTTTTAATTGATTTTATACGTTTAATTGCTTTTTGAAATAAACTCTCCGAATCAGTTAATGTTATAAACTGCTTTGGAAAGGATGATCTAGATAAAGGCCAAAGCCTTGATCCAGAGCCACCACATAAAATTACTGGCGTAATATTTATAACTTTATCCATAAATAGAAAATTCAATCATTTCATAGTATTTTGTATTGATTCAATTTCTTTTTTAAGAGCTTCATATTCTAACTTCTTTCTATTTAGAAACCCAACTGTCAAAACAGCTTTTTCCATTAATCCTTTTTTTGTTAATAAATATAAGTAACCTATTTTATTTGGATTTGAATTAAAATTTGATAATTTAATATGTCCAATTTCAATAAGTGCTTTTAAGCAATAATTGACGCTACCTAGACTAACGCCTAATTCTTTTGCTAGTTCTCTTTGAGAAATTGATGGTTTACTCTCTATCGTTTTAAGTAATTTAAAATGAAGATCTGGATTCATTGTTTTTAATTTTTTAGAAGAATTCATAAACGCTACCGCCCTGTCCGCGTTGAACGCAACATATATAAAAAATTGTATAAACTTATATTTATCATATATTTATAATCGTTCAAATTTGAACTTGTTCAAATTTGAACAACATAACTAGAATACATTCGTTAAGTAAATTCGTCAACTAAATTGGTAAAATAAATATAGAATTAAAAATGATCTGTATCTAAAAAAACTGACCCAAGCTTATCTTTATCTGACATTAAAATCTTAGAGCATTTTGGCCAATTAATTGATAAGTTGGTATCATTCCAAATGATAGATCTTTCAAAATTAGGATCATAAAAATTGGTTGTTTTATACATAACTTCTGCAGAATCTGATGTAACTAAAAAACCATGGGCAAATCCTTCTGGAATCCATAATTGTTTTTTTGTAACGCCGTCTAATTTTTGAGAAACATAAGAACCAAATGTTGAAGATTTTTTTCTTAGGTCAACAACAACATCAAATATCTCACCATGCAAAACTTGAACCAATTTACCCTGACCTTTTGGTGGTATTTGATAATGTAGCCCTCTTAATGTATTTCTTTTTGAATAAGAATAATTATCTTGCACAAAAGAAATTTTTTCACCAAAAATTTTATTTAATTTTTTTTGATTAAACCCTTCATAAAAAAAACCTCTTTCATCTTTAAAAATATCTGGTTCAAGTAGTAAAATATCTGAAATTTTTAGATGTTTATATTTCATTTAATCGATTAAACCCTCCAAATAGTCCCGATAATATTTATTATGAATTTTTTTTGCTAAAATTATTAAATCATTCTTTGAAATCCATCTATTTTTATAAGCAATCTCTTCTATACATGATATCTTTTGATTATAACGCTTTTGAAAATCGCCGACATACATACTTGCCTTAAGGAGAGATTCATGAGTTCCCGAATCAAACCAAGTATAATCTTTATTTAATATTTCAACATTTAATTTATTTTTTTTCATATATATTCGATTTAAATCAGTAATTTCTAACTCTCCCCTCACTGAAGGTTTAAGGCTTTTAGCTAATTCAATTACCTCATTGTCATAAAAATATAATCCCGTTATTGCAAAATTAGATTTAGGTTTCACTGGCTTTTCTTCAATTGAAATAACCTTTTTATCATCAAATTCCACCACTCCATACCTTTGTGCTTCTTCAACATGAAATGCGAATATAGTAGCCTCTTCCCTATTTGATGCCTTTAAAAGAAGATCACTGAAGTCAGGACCATAAAAAATGTTGTCGCCTAAGATTAAAGCAGACAAATCATTACCTAAAAAATCTTCAGATAATAGAAAAGCTTGTGCCAATCCATCTGGAGATGGTTGAATCTTATACGAAATATTTATTCCCCATGAACTTCCGTCACCGAGTAAAGCCTCGTATGCAGAAATATCTTTTGGTGTTGATATAACTAAAATATCTTTTATATTTGCAGTCATCAAAGTTGCAAGAGGATAATGAATCATTGGTTTATCAAAAACCGGAAGCAACTGCTTTGAAATCACTTTTGTCAAAGGATAAAGTCTCGAGCCATTTCCTCCGGCTAATATAATGCCTTTTCGTTTATTATTTGATATCATTTTTATTGTCCAGGGCAATTTCGTTCATAATTATTTTCAATTCATTTTTCCAGTTAGGTGGTTTTATACCAAAGGCTTTCATTATTTTATGATTGTCTAATAAAGAATTTTTGGGCCTAAAAGCTAAGGCAGCAAAATCAGAAGTATTAATGGGGCTAATATCATTTGGCATACATTTAATTTTTAATTGTAATTCGTTCGCATTATCAATTATAGTTTTTGCAAAATCATACCAACTCGCTTCACCAGAACTTGTCAAATTATAAATTCCATATAAATTATTTTTTTTAATTTCATCTTTTCTTTTTACAATTTCAAAGATTGTATTAGCAATAAAAGAAGCTGAAGTTGGAGCTCCTATCTGATCCGAGACTACATTTAATGAGTTTTTAATCTTAGCTATATTTAAAATTGTTGTTAAGAAATTTTTACCTTTCAAACTATAAACCCAACCTGTTCTTATAATGATGTGGTCTTCGTTATTTTTAATAATTGCAACATCTGCATCATATTTAGATTTTCCATAGATTGATTTTGGATTAGCTTTATCATCTTCACAATATGCTGCTTCTTTTAAACCATCAAAAACATAATCTGTTGAAAAATGTATTAATGGGATACCAAGTTTTTTAGTTTTTAAAGCCAAAAATTCCGGTGCCTTATGATTTATTTTAGAAACAATTTCTAGATCTTTTTCTGCTTGATCCACATATGTATAAGCAGCAGGATTTATTATCAAATCAGGTTTTATATTATCAATTACTTTTTCCATCTGAATTAAATTTGTAAGATCAAAGCTTTCACGAGTCACTCCAAAAACTTCAAAAAAAGGAGACAACTTTTTATTAAGATAATAACCTACTTGTCCATTTGTCCCAGTTATAAGTATTTTCATGAATAATGTTTATCAATCCATTTTTTATAATTACCATTGATAATGTTTTTTACCCATTTATTATTTTCGAGATACCATTTAATTGTTTTTTTCATACCTGAATCAAAATTTTCTTTGGGCTTCCAATTAAGTTCTTTATAAATTTTTGAAGAATCAATTGCATATCTTCTGTCATGTCCTTGACGGTCTTTTACAAAAGAAATTTGTCTTGAATAAGATACATTATCTGTTCTTGGTTGAATATCATCTAATAATTTACATATTAATTCTACAACTTCAATATTAGTCTTTTCATTATTGCCACCGATATTATAAGTCTGTCCTATCGCCCCATTTTCAAGGACTACTCTAATAGCCTCACAATGATCTTTGACATACAACCAATCTCTAACTTGCAGCCCATCACCATATAATGGTATCTGTTTATCATTTATTGCATTAATAATGCCTAAAGGTATTAGTTTTTCTGGAAATTGAAAGGAGCCATAATTATTTGAGCAATTAGTAGTAATAACTGGCAATTTATAAGTATGGTACCAAGCCCTGACGAGGTGATCGCTAGATGCCTTACTTGCACTATATGGACTATTAGGTATATATCTATTTTCTTCTGTAAATTTAGATGATTCCGCCTTTAAATCCCCATAAACCTCATCAGTAGAGATATGTATAAAACGAAAATCTTTTTTATCATTCTTTTCAAGATCTTTCCAATACATAAGTGTGCTTTGAAGCAGTTTAAAAGTCCCTAAAATATTTGTTTGTATAAAATTTTCTGGGGTAGATATCGATCTATCTACATGACTTTCTGCTGCAAAATTTATTATTGCTCTTGGATTATACTCGCTTAAAATTGAAGAGATTAGTTCAGAATCACCTATATCACCTTTGATAAAAAAATGTCTTTTATCTTTAGACAATGAAGATAAATTTTCCAAATTACCTGCATATGTTAACTTATCTAAAGAAATAATATTTTCATCTTTGCTATCAAACCACTCCATAACAAAGTTTGAACCTATAAAGCCGGCGGCTCCTGTCACTAAAATTGTCATGTTATTTTTCTAAACAAGCTGAAGTCTTTCTTCAATAAGATCACATATAATATGTCCAACTAAAATATGTACCTCTTGAATTCTTGCAGTATTATCTGATTTCACTACAAGTGAATGATCTGCAATCTGTTTGGCTTTCCCTCCATTTTTTCCGGTAAGTAAAATAGAAATAATGCCTAACTCTTTTGCAGTCTGAAGAACTTTTAAAATATTTTCACTATTTCCAGATGTTGAAATAGCAACCAAAATATCTCCAGAAGAACCTAATCCCTCAAGCTGACGGGAGAAAATATTCTCGAAACCATAATCATTTCCAACACTGGTAAGAATTGAGGTATCCGTAGTTAATGCTATTGATTTTAGGGCTCGTCGGTCTTTTTTAAAACGTCCAACTAATTCTGCTGCAATATGTTGACTGTCTGATGCACTACCTCCGTTTCCACACCAAAAAATAGTATTATGATTTTGTAAACAACTGGATAATAATTCTCCAAATAAATCAATATGTTCTGAACCAGAATCCATTAATTTACTTATTATTTCAAGATGTTCCGAAAAATTCTTTTTTATGACGTCTTGCATAATTTTTACCATATACTTAAATTTGAATATTATTTTAACTTATATCTTATATGTATTGATAAAAGCTTTAATTTCAAATTTATAAATTTCTAATGAAAAAAGCCGGCTGTGCCGGCTTTTAATCTAATGAGTTGTTTGATTTTCCTTATCTAAAAGTGTCTTTATCCTCAACTTTTCTTTTTTATATAATCTTACCCTAGCATCTGGGACGTAATTTTTGTAAGCCTGCTTAACAATGTCTTTTAAAGCTTGATGTCTATTCTTAAGTTCTTTGAAGTCCATACTGCTCCTTTATTTTATTAGAATATTAAATAAATTTAAATCTGACTTGATAAACTTTAAAATTGATCTCCTTTTTATAAAAATTAAATAATAAACCTACAACATTAACTTTATACCTATTAAAAAAAATTTCTAGTATTATTTAACATTAAATAAAAATTTAATCTTTAATTAAAATTAAATATGAGCTATCTCGAAAAAAAAGTACTAGGTGAAATTCAATTTTATGTAACTACAAAATATGCATGTGGGTATATTAATGGTCAAGATGCACAATCTATTGTTGCAACTCCATATAAAAAAATTAATAGTGAAAATTTTAATAATCTAATAAATAAAGGGTTTAGAAGAAGTGGACAATATGTTTACAAACCTAATTGTCAAAATTGTAGCGCTTGCATTCCTATCAGGCTTTTAGCACAAAAATATATCCCAAGTAAATCCCAAAAAAGAGTCAAAAAATATTTAGATAAACTTACAGTAAAAATTTTACCGTTAGTATTTGATGAAGAACATTATGAATTATATGTGCAATATCAAAATAAAAGACATAGAAATAAGAATGAAGATGAAGATGATATTGCTGACTACAATGATTTTTTAATTAAAAGTAATGTTAATTCAAAAATTATTGAATTTAGATTAAATAATGAACTTAAAATAGTATCAATTATTGACTTTATTAATGATGGAATATCTGCCGTTTATACTTTCTATGATTGTAATAATAATAAACTAAGTCTTGGAACAATTTCTATTATTTGGCTACTAGAATTATGTAAAAGAAAAAACTTAAAATTTTTATATCTTGGTTATTGGATAAACGAAAGTCAAAAAATGAAATATAAAACAAACTTTAAACCCTATGAGTTAATGATTGAGGGAGTCTGGCAAGAAGCGAGCAGTTAAATAGCGTGATACAATTTTCCTTTTCAGCAAACGTTTACTAATGAAAAATTTATATATATTTGGTGTGGGTTTGATAGGTGGTTCGATTGCTCTTAAAGCTCGAGAACTATCATCGTTTGAAAAAATAATTGGTATTGGAAGAGTTGGTGGAAATTCTTTAGAAGGTTTAGTCCAATCTGGTATTTTAGATTTCGCATCAACTAAAGTTGATCAAAATATAAATGAAGCTGATCTAATTATTATTGCTGTACCTGTGGCTCAAACAAAAAATATTTTAATGCAAATAAAACCTTATCTAAATCAAAAAACAATCGTAACAGATGTAGGAAGCACTAAATCCGATATTATGAAAGATGCCAAGCTTATCTTAGAAGGTAAATCTTTCCAATTTATTGGCTCTCACCCAATTGCAGGCTCTGAAAAGCATGGGCCTTTAGCCGCAAAAAAAGATTTATTTAATAAAAAAAATGTCATCTTAACTCCTATTAAAGAAAACACTCCAAAAAGTATTAAAGCTTTGCAAGATTTCTGGAAGTTATTAGGGGGTATAGTTACAAAAATGCAACCTGATGAACATGATCAAATATTTTCAACTATCAGTCATTTACCACATCTGTTGGCGTTTAATTTAGTGAATCTAATTAATAACAAAGAGAATAAAGATATTCTATTAAACTTTGCAGCTAGTGGATTTAGAGATTTCTCAAGAATTGCAGCAAGTTCTCCAGAAGTATGGAGAGATATATGTATCCAAAATCAAAAATCTATAATCAAAGATTTAAAATTATTTCAGAAAGAAATCACTAAGATCACTAATTTTATTGAAATGAAAGATCAAAATGCTCTTGAAGAGTATTTAAAGTTAGCAAGCAAAACAAGAAAAAACTGGGTAAAAGAAGATTAAGTGAAACAAAAAAAATTAAAAGCCTCATCAAAAGTAGATGGACAAATTTGTTTGCCTGGCTCAAAAAGTATTACTAATAGAGTATTACTTATGGCGGCATTATCAAATGGTGAAACATTAATACAAAATTATCTTGCATCAGATGATACCAAACAGATGCTAAATGCATTTAAAAAACTCAATGTTGACTATAAAATTTTAAAAAAAGAACATGTATTAATAAATGGCAGTAATCAAATATTCCCAAAGAAAAAAGCTAAGCTATTTTTAGGGAATGCTGGAACAGCATTTCGACCTCTGACAGCTGTTCTTTCAATCATGCAAGGCGAATATAGTCTTGATGGAATAAAAAGAATGCATGAGCGCCCTATTAAAGACCTTGTGGATGCTTTAAGACAAATTGGGGCTAAAATAAATTACTTAAATAACGCAGGATTTCCCCCAATTCAAATATTACCTGGAACTATCAATTGTAAAAAAACTATTAAAATAAAAGGCAATGTTTCAAGTCAATATTTGACAGCACTTTTAATAGCTGGTCCTCTATGTAAAGAACATTTAAAAATTCAGATAGTTGGAAAACTAATATCAAAACCTTATATTAAAATCACTTTAAAATTATTAAAAAAGTTTGGAATAAAATACATAAATAATGACTGGAAAAATTTTACTTTAGAGCATTCATCAATTTATAAAAGTCCAAAAAAGATAAGTATAGAGGGTGATGCTTCATCAGCATCTTATTTCTTTGCTGCAGGAGCAATTGCCGGAACAGTTGAAGTAGTTAATATTAATAAAAAAAGTATTCAAGGCGATCTCGAGTTTTTAGATATTATAAAAAAAATGGGCGCACAAATTGAATATCTTTCAAATTCAATTAGAGTTACAAAAAAAAATCAATTAAAAGGAATGGAAGTTGATTGTTCAAATATTCCTGACGCTGCGATGACTTTAGCTACTTTAGCTTTATTTGCAAAAGGTATAACGACTCTAAAATCCATAGGGAGTTGGCGCGTAAAAGAAACTGATAGAATTTTAGCAATGCAAACTGAACTAAGAAAATTTGGGGCAACAGTAAAAAGCTCTAATGACTCTTTAACAATTAAACCCCCTGAGGTCATAAAAAATAATATTATTGTTGATACTTATGATGATCATAGAATGGCAATGTGTTTTTCTTTAATTTGTCTAGCAAACAAAAATATCATAATCAATGATCCTGATTGTACGAACAAAACTTATCCTAACTTCTTCAAAGATTTTGGGAGTATTATTGCTTGAAAAATAATATCCCATTTGTCATAGCTATTGATGGACCTGCTGGATCTGGTAAGGGAACAATTGCTAAAAAAATATCCACTAAATTAAATTACCATTATCTTGATTCTGGAGCTATATATAGAGTAATAGCTTATGCTGCTAAGAAAAAAAATATTAATACAGAATCCATAGAAGAACTAATAAATTTAGTCAAACATTTAAAAATTGAATTTTTTGAGAATAATGAATGGCTTAATGGTAATAAAGTCTCAGAATTCATTAGAGTTGAATCAATAGGAAAATTAGCTTCTCAAATTGCAATACACGATAAACTAAGAACTTTACTTTTAGAATATCAAAGAAGTTTTTGTAAGCCACCGGGACTAGTTGCAGAAGGAAGGGATATGGCAAGTGTTGTTTTTCCTAATGCTAATCTTAAAATTTATTTAAGTGCAAGTGTAGATGAAAGAGCGAAAAGAAGATATAAACAATTGATATCAAAAGGAAATGATGTTAATCTGTCGGACCTTGCTCACGAAATTAAATTAAGAGATAAAAGAGATAAGGATAGAGAGGTGTCACCTCTTGTTATAGTTAAAGAAGCTTACGTAATTGAAACTGATAATCTTAATGAGACTGAAACAGTTAATAAAATTCTAAGTTTATTTGATAAAGAAAAAAGGTGCTGATAACCCAAAAATTATCAGAAATAATTTAATTACCCCATCGCTAGTTGGGAACATACAGTTAAGGTTAAAAATTTAATGGCAACTATAGATAGTAGAAAAGATTCCAATACAGAAAGTTTTGCAACATTATTTGAAGAAAGTATGGCGCTAAAAGAGATGCGTCAAGGAGAGGTAATCACAGCTGAGGTTATCTCAATAGAAAGTGACTTTGTTATTGTAAATGCTGGTCTAAAATCAGAGAGTGTAATTAAAACTGAAGAATTTTTAGATGATAAAGGAACTGTTGAAGTTAAATTAGGAGATCATGTAAAAGTTGCCATTGAAAAAATAGAAGATGGCTATGGTTCAACAATCTTATCAAGAGTCAAAGCTAAACAGATGCAAGCATGGATTGATCTTGAAGATGCAATGAATAATGGTTCAATAGTTAGTGGATTTGTAAGTACAAGAGTTAAAGGTGGATTAAGAGTTACAGTTAATGGAATAATGGCTTTTCTTCCTGGATCGTTGGTGGATGTAAAACCAGTAAAAGATACTTCTCCATTTGAAAATAAAGAATGCGAATTAAAAATTATAAAAATAGATCGTAAAAGAAATAATGTAGTCGTTTCCAGAAAAGCTGTTCTTGAAGATCAGCTTGGTACAAATCTAGAATCAGTTATTGAAACCTTAACAGAAGGTGCAAACGTAAAAGGTATCATAAAAAATATAACTGATTATGGTGCATTTGTAGATTTAGGAGGAATTGACGGTCTACTTCATATAACTGATCTGGCATGGAAAAGAATAAAGCATCCCTCAGAAATTCTAAATGTTGGTGATGAAATTGAAGCTCGCGTCCTTAAGTTTGATAAAGAAAAGAATAGAGTATCACTTGGCCTTAAACAACTAGATGATGATCCATGGGTAGGATTAAATAAACGCTATCCAGTCAATACTAAACTGTTTGGTAAAGTCTCTAATCTCACTGATTACGGTGCTTTTATTGAGATAGAAACCGGAATTGAAGGATTAGTTCACGTATCAGAAATGGATTGGACAAATAAAAATATTCATCCTTCAAAGGCAGTGCAATTAGGAGATGAAGTAGAAATTATGATTCTCGAAATTGATGAAGATAGAAGAAGACTATCTTTAGGTATGAAACAATGCAAACAGAATCCATGGGAAGATTTTTCATCAAAATATAAAAAAGACGGTAAAATTTCCGGTGAAATTAAATCAATAACTGATTTTGGAATATTTATTGGTCTAGAAGGAGGTATTGACGGTCTTATTCATCTTTCAGATATTTCATGGACAGAACCAGGTGAAGAAGCAGTAAAAAAATACAAAAAAGGTGATAGTATCGAATCAGTAATTATAGCGATTGACGTTGAAAAAGAAAGAATAGCATTAGGTATCAAACAATTAACTGAAGATCCAAATCCAGAGAGCAAAAAAGAGAACAAAAAAGAAACTGAGTCAAAAAAAGAGAACAAAAAAGAAACAAAATCAAAAACTAAAACACCATCCAAGAAAAAAGACGTTGAAAAAGATATAGAAAATGCAGGAACAACTAATCTTGGTGCCCTATTAAAAGCTAAACTTGATGATGGAAAAAAATGACTAAATCAAAACTCATTTCACTGTTAGCTGCCCGATTTTCACAGTTAGTTCATAAAGATGCAGAGCTATCAGTCAAATCTATTTTAGATGCAATGAGTCATTCATTAAAAAATAATAAAAGAATTGAAATAAGAGGATTTGGAAGTTTTAGTTTAAACTATCGTCCTCCTCGCATTGGAAGAAACCCTAAAACGGGAGAAAAAGTTAATGTTCCTGAAAAAAATGTTCCGCATTTTAAAGCTGGAAAAGAATTAAGAGCTCGTGTTGATAAATAAAAATAATTAAATAAAAAAGTATATTCTTTAAGATTAGGATATGCTTTTTTTTTAACTAAAAGATAATTTATAAATATGGTTGAATTCGAATTTTGGTGGTTATTAGTAATACCTTTTTTCTTTGCGCTTGGTTGGCTAGCAGCAAGAGTGGATATCAAGCAAATAATATCTGAGAGTACCGACCTACCATCAGCCTATTTTAAAGGTCTTCACTACTTAATTACAAATCAATATGAAAAAGCAATAGAGGCTTTTGATGAAGCAATTAAAATAAATAATAATTCATTAGAATTACATTTTGCTCTTGGAGGTTTACTTCGAAGAACAGGACAAATTGACAGAGCAATTAATCTTCATATAGATCTTCTTGAAAAAAGAGAACTAACAAAAGAACAACAAGATTCAGTAAAAGCTGAATTAGCGCAAGATTACTTCAAAGCAGGCTTGTATGATAGATCAGAAGAACTTCTTCAAGCATTAAATAAAGATAAATATTATCAATTCTCTTTAAATACATTACTTGAAATATATGTAAAAGAAAGAGAATGGGAAAAAGCGATTCAAACAGCAACTGAACTTGAAAAAGTATCAGGAGTATCATTTCGGGTGTCAATTAGTCACTATTTATGTGAAATCGCTGTTAATCAGATCTTAGCTAAAAAATATGAGCAGGCTAAAAAATCCTTAAAGAAGGCGCTTGAAGAATCTAAAAACTGTACAAGAGCGAATATTCTTTTGGGCGATATCTATGCCGAGGAAAAATTATATGAGGAGGCAATTGTTCATTGGAAAAAAGTAGAATTTCAACAACCAGAATACCTAGGCCTTGTTGCTCCAAAAATTATTAATGCCTTTCAAACATTAAATAAAGTTAATGAAGGGTTATCAATTCTTGCAAGATTTTTTGATATTTATAAACTCAAAACCTTACTAAATGTTTTATATGAAACTGTTCTTAAAAACGAAGGGGCAAACAAAGCAGAAAATATAGCGCGAAATGAATTAATACAGAGACCTAGTCTTTCTGCTTTAGATAAATTATTTCAAGCCCAAGCTATAGGAAAGACAAATAAAATTGATAATGTTGAATTAATTCAACAAACAATAAAAAATACAATCGGCGATAGAAGATTTTATTTGTGTAACCAATGTGGATTCAAAGCTCGTCAATTTCACTGGCAATGCCCTGCATGTAATGCCTGGGAATCTCTTCCTTCAGAACCTGCTGATATAATTCTTGAAACTAAAATTGAGACAAACAAATAATGGATTTTATTCCAAAATTATTCATCGCAATTGACCATAGTGAAGAAAAGATAGCAAAAGAACTCATACAAAGACTTCCACCTAAAGCCTGCGGAATCAAAGTTGGCAAAGAATTATTTACAGCATGTGGACCAAATATTGTTGATTGGATAAATTCAAAAGGTTTTAAGGTATTTTTGGACCTAAAATACCACGACATACCAAATACTGTTGAAAAAGCGTGTTTCGCAGCTGCCAAAATGAATATTTCTATTTTAAATATCCATGCTCTTGGAGGAAAAGAAATGATGTTATCAGCAAGAGAAGGTATTGATAAATCAAAAAATAAGCCTTATTTAATTGCTGTCACTATACTAACAAGTATGGATGAAAATGATCTAAAAACTATTGGTATAAAATCATCAATAAATGAGCAAATTAAAAATCTTGCTTTACTAGCAAGTCAGGCTGAGCTAGATGGGATTGTATGTTCTGCAAAAGATATTTTAAATATAAAAAAATTATTACCTAAAGACTTTTTATATGTAACTCCTGGTATAAGGCTTAATAATGATCAAGATCAAGATCAGAAAAGAGTTATGACCCCTTCTGATGCAATAAGATCTGGATCAAGTATTCTAGTGGTAGGTCGTCCAGTAACTGAAGCAAAAAATCCAGAACTAACAGTTAATCAAATAATTAAAGAAATCTCTTAAATTAATTAATTCTTGAGCATTTCATCAATATCACTTGAATCTAATCTTTTCATTAAATGTTCATATTTATTAATTTCAAGAGATTCTGATTCTAAATCATCAAACAATTTATAAGGATGCTCATTGAAAAATATTGATATTTTTGATGAAAGATCTGGTGTTATTGGAGTCATATAAATAGTTATTGCTCTAAAGGCATGTAAACAAACTGAACAGATATGATGAAGCTCAGAATTCTCAATATGCTGAGAATCATTTTTCGCTAAAATCCAAGGTTCTTTTGCAGAAACAAATTCATTTAGCTTTTCAACATGGGACATTAATAATTTAACTAATTTGCTAAAAAATCTTTTTTCATACAAAGAATTAACTTCTTCTTTTATATTATTGATTTCATTTAATAAATTTATATAATCTTTATCTAAAAAATCTTTTTTTGAAATGAGTTTATTATTAAAATATTTAACAATAAAACCAGAAGTTCTACTTGGAATATTAATTAATTTGCCAACTAAATCACTGTTTACTTTTGATACAAAATCATCAAAATTAAGATCTATATCTTCCATTGAGTCATTTAATTTTGAGGAATAATAATATCTCAAAAAATCAGTATTTTTGATATTATCTAAATAACTTCTTGCTGTTATAAATGTACCTCTTGATTTTGACATTTTTTCTCCATTTACAGTCAAAAAACCATGGGCAAATATTTTTGTTGGCTTTCTAAAATTTGAAAATTCTAATGTTGCAGGCCAAAAAAGAGCATGAAAATATAAAATATCTTTTCCAATAAAATGTATTAATTCTGTTTTCTTGTCATTTTTCCAAAAATCATCAAAAGATAGATTCATTTTTTTTGCAAAATTTTTAAAGCTAGCCATATAACCTATTGGTGCATCCAACCACACATAGAAATATTTTCCTGGAGCATCAGGAATTTCAAAGCCAAAATAAGGTGCATCTCTAGAAATATCCCAATCCGAGAGTCCAGACTTAAACCATTCATCAAGTTTATTACTTGCTTCCTTTTGTAAAGTGCCTGACTTAGTCCAATTGGATAAAAACTCAGCACATTCTGATAATTTAAAAAAATAATGCTTTGTTTTCTTTTTTAATGGTGTAGAACCTGATAAAACAGAATAAGGATCAATTAGATCGGTAGGGTTATAGGTTGATCCACATATTTCACATGAATCTCCATACTGGTCTTTTGCATTGCACTTTGGACATTTTCCTTTAATAAACCGATCTGGTAAAAACATTTTTTTATCTGGATCATAAAATTGTTCTATTTCTTTTTCTAAAATTTTATTATTTTTAACAAGAGCTTTATAGATATCTTGAGATAATTCTTTATTTTCCACTGAGTTAGTAGAATAAAAATTGTCGAAATCAATATGAAAGTCTTTAAAATCTTTTGCGTGTTCTTTATGAATATTTTCAACTAGCTCTTCTGGAGAAATATTTTCTTTTTCTGCCATTAGCATTATTGGGGTGCCATGAGTATCATCAGCGCATATGTAATATGCAGTGTTCCCGCTCATTTTTTGAAACCTTACCCAAATATCTGTTTGAATGTATTCTACAAGGTGACCAAGGTGTATACTACCATTAGCGTATGGTAAAGCTGATGTAACAAGAATTTTGCGCATTAGAAACCAAGCAATCAGGTAAAATTAAAATAGTATTCTATCAAAATACAACCTTTAATCACATTAGAAATATTTTTAAATATAAAAAGTTAATACAATGGAAAATAAAATAACAGAGTTTCTTTTACAAGTCGATCATCCAGAAATAAATCAAAAGTTTATAACTAAAAAAAATATAAAATTACTGGATATAAAAGAGAATGAAATAAATCTATCTATAGAATTAAATTTTCCTTATAAAAGCCAAACAAACTTATACGAAAAAATTGTAAAGGACGGAATAGAAAAAATAACAAATTTAAAAACAAATATTAAGTGGTCTACAAAAATTTTAACTAGGCAAGTACAAAAAAGTGTTAATTCCATTAAAGGAATTAAAAATATAGTTGCAATTGCATCTGGTAAAGGAGGTGTTGGAAAATCTTCAACTGCTGCAAACTTGGCTTTAGCATTATCTTATGAAGGGGCTAATGTTGGAATATTGGATGCAGATATTTATGGGCCAAGTCAACCAAAAATGTTGGGTATTTCTAAAAAACCAAACAGTAAGGATGGGAAGTCAATGGAGCCAATTATCGCTCATGATATTCAAGCTATGTCTATTGGATTTTTAGTTGACCAAGAAACTCCAATGGTTTGGCGTGGGCCAATGGTTACAAGCACTCTAGAACAATTATTAAAAGAAACAAATTGGACAGATTTAGACTATTTAATAATTGATTTACCTCCTGGCACTGGAGATATCCAATTAACTCTCGCTCAAAAAATTCCAGTTACTGGCTCAATAATTGTAACTACTCCTCAAGATATAGCGCTACTCGATGCTAGAAGAGGTCTTAAGATGTTTGAAAAAGTTAACATCCCAATCCTTGGAATAGTTGAAAATATGTCTACGCACATTTGTTCAAAATGTGGTCACGAAGAATTTATTTTTGGAAAAGATGGTGCTGCTAAAATCTGCCAAGATTACAATGCTGAACTTCTTGGAAGCCTTCCATTAGATATTAAAATAAGAGAACATTTAGATGCAGGTATACCCTCAATTATTAATAATCCAGAAAGTGAAATATCATTAATTTATAGATCGATTGCAAGAAAAACTGCATTAAAGATTGCAAATTTAGCTGAAGATCATTCCAGTAAATTTCCAAATATTGTAATTCAACAAAGCTAATTAAAGAATATCGAAACTCATTATCAAGATTTGATGATTAGCAGTTATTAAATCTACCGGTAGATCACCGCCCTCTTTCCATTTTTTAAATGCATTCGATTTTGATTTTCCACTAATGAGAAATAAAATATCTTCGGAATTACTTAATCTACTTGAGGTTAAAGATACCCTATCACTTGGTGCTTTAGGTGAATTTGTTACAGGTATAACTTGCTTATCATTATCCCATTTATGATTTGGAAATAGACTTGCCACATGGCCGTCATCACCCAACCCAAGAATAACTAAATCAAAACTTTTATTAACATCCAGTAACTTTTCATAAGCTAAAGAAGCTTCAATATTACCTAATTCGGCAGGAATTATAAAAATATTTGATTTTGAGATATTTACCTTTGATAGCCAAACAGATTCAGCCACAAAACTATTTCTTTCTGGATGATCTGAAGAAAAACATCTTTCATCGCCAAAATAAATATACCATCTACTAAAATCGATTTTTTTCTTAGCTAACAACTTGTAAATATTTACTGGAGTTGTTCCCCCTGAAAGAACTATAGAAAAACTACCTCTCTCCTTAATTGCGCGACCTGCTTTGTCAACAATAAATTTAACAGCATTACTATCTAATTCTTTTTGAGAATTAAATGATAAAAAAATTGTATTTTTTTTTAACATAAATACTTTCTTAATAAATTTTTATTATTATTTAAACATAAGTATAAGTGAATCACGGTATTTGCTATAATGCTCGCATCATAACTCAAAAAAAAATAATCCAAAAGATTATCAAATATTAAACCTCAAAAAAGGAAAAAATATGAAAATTGCGATGCTTGGACTCGGAAAGATGGGCGGTAATATGGCAACCCGATTGATTAGAAATGGTCATGAAGTCGTTGGTTATGACACTAGTCAAGATGTTATAAATAAATTAGAAAAAACTGAAAAATTAATTCCTTCAACCTCTGTAAAAGATGCTGTATCAAAGCTAGAGAATCAAAAAATAGTATGGATGATGCTACCAGCAGGTGAAATTACAAAAAAACAAATTGCTGACCTAATTCCCCTTCTTAACAAAGGCGATATTATAGTCGATGGGGGGAATTCAAATTTTAAACAAAGCGTTAAAATGGGAAGTATGCTTGAGGAATATGATATTGGCTTTATGGACTGTGGAACATCAGGAGGTGTTTGGGGATTGGACAATGGATATTGTTTAATGGTAGGTGCCTCACTTGAGGTAGCGAAGGCTGTTGAACCTGTACTAAGAGCATTAGCTCCAACACCACAAACTGGATGGCTTCACGTCGGTCCAGTTGGTTCTGGGCATTTCACTAAAATGATCCATAATGGAATTGAATATGGAATGATGGAGTCATTTGCTGAGGGGCTTGAGCTATTGAAAGGTAGAGAAGAATATGCAATTAATATAGCTGATGTAACTGAATTATGGCGACATGGATCAGTAGTAAGAAGTTGGTTATTGGACTTAACAGCTGAAGCACTTAAAGGAGATCAAGATTTAGAAAAAATTGAACCATTTGTCGCAGATTCTGGTGAAGGAAGATGGACAGCTGTTGAAGCAATTGAGCAAGGCATTCCTGCTCCAGTTCTAACCCAAGCTCTCCAAGTAAGATTTAGAAGCCAAGAAAAATCTAAAGGATATGGATATAAAATTCTCTCGATTATGAGAAATGCATTTGGTGGACACGTTATGAGAAAGAAAGGATAAACTAATCAATGGCTGACAAATCAACTTTAGTTTTATTTGGAGCAAGAGGTAATTTATCTCGTATTAAATTAATACCTGGTCTATTTCGTCTTGATGAAGCAGGAAAACTATCTGACGAAATAAAAATTGTATCTGTTGGAAGACAAAATATATCCCAGAATGAATGGGAAAATGAAATAAAAGATATGCTTGAAAAGAAATTTAATGGAAAATATAATTTAAAAGTTTTTGACCGGTTTATTAAAAAAAATATATATCATGCAACATTGCCTGATGATCCAAATGCATTTAAAAATTTTGCAAAATTAATTAATGAAGATAAGAGGTTTCCTAAAAACTATGCATTCTTCTTATCGGTTAGACCTTCTGATTTTTCAAAAATAGTAGATCAATTGGCTGAAGTAAATTTACTAAAAGAAGATAAGTATTGGAGACGAGTACTCATAGAAAAACCTTTTGGTACTAATTTAAAAAGCGCTATTGAATTACAAGGGTCAATTTCTAAACATCTTAATGAAAAACAAATATACAGAATAGATCATTACTTAGGAAAATCTGCTTTACAAAATATCTTATGGACTCGATTTACTAATAGTATTCTTGAACCAATTTGGAATAATAAATATATAGATCATATACAAATTACTAATCATGAAACTTTAGGTGTTGGTGAGAGAACACAGTTTTATGATGCAACAGGTGCATTAAGAGATATGACACAGAGCCATCTGCTGCAAATGTTAGCTTTAACAACAATGGAAAAACCAAAAACATTCTCCCCTGATGATATTAGAGTGGAAAAAATTAAATTACTCAAATCCATTAAATCTATTCCGATAAATGAAATTAACAAATATGCTTTTAGAGCACAATACAAATCAGGAGAAATTGAAAAAGAAGGTCATGTAATGGGCTATCTTGAAGAGCTAGAAAATAATAAAAGTGTTGTAGAAACTTATGCTGCAATTCGACTTCATATAGATAATCCAAGATGGAAAAATATCCCTATATATCTTAGAACAGCTAAAAGATTAGATCAAAGTGGTACATTTATTTCAGTAAAATTTAAAAATAAACAAAATGATAAAAAATTAAATTCTAATAATTGGTTTGTGTTCAATATTCAACCTAAAGAAAGTACATATTTTGAAATTCAAACAAAAATTCCTGGTTTAAATGATTCTGATCTAAGAACCACTAAACTAGAAGGAATGAATAGACTTGATTTTGACGAAAAAATTGATGCCTATGAAACATTAATGCTCGACTTACTTGAAGGAAATCAATCAAGATTTCTTCATATTGATGAAGTTAAGGCAGCATGGTCATTAATTGATCCTATAATCAAATATTGGTCAGAAAATAAGGAAAAAGTTCATCAATATGAAGCTGGAACTGATGATCCAAAAGAATCAAAAATAATATTTGAAAATAAAGACCAATTTTGGCGAAAAGGAAGCTAATGACAATAAAATCAGATAAATGGATAAGAAAAATGGCAGAAGAGCAACAAATGATTAGCCCATTTGAGCCAAAAATGATTCGTGAAAAAGAAGGTAAAAAAATAGTTTCTTATGGTACCTCAAGTTACGGATATGATATTAGATGCGCTCCTGAATTTAGAGTATTTACAAATATAAACAATACTATTGTTGATCCTAAATCTTTTGATCCAAACTCTTTTGTAGAATTTAATAGTGATCATTGCATCATTCCTCCTAATTCATTTGCTTTAGCGAGAACAGTAGAATTTTTCAAAATTCCAAGAAATGTTTTAACAATTTGCGTTGGTAAATCAACATATGCTCGATGCGGCATTATTGTCAATGTAACTCCATTCGAACCAGAGTGGGAAGGTTATGTCACTCTAGAATTTAGCAATACAACACCTCTTCCAGCTAAAATTTATGCTGGAGAAGGTTGTGCGCAAGTTTTATTTTTTGAATCAGATGAATCATGCGATACATCATATAAGGATCGGGGGGGGAAATATCAAGGTCAAAGTGGTGTTACTTTACCCAAAATTTAACCCCAAAATGTTTAAAAATTTATCTTATTTTTTAAGGAGCCACTAGATTGGAATATTGGGGATATCATTTAATATTGGATTGTAAAAATGGTGATTTAAAAAAAGTAACGTCACCCAAGCATATTAAAGATTTTGTAAGGGAACTAGTGAAACAAATTAATATGATTGCATTTGGCGAACCAAAGCTGCACCACTTTGCAACTCATAATAAAGATGCTGCCGGATATAGCCTTGTTCAATTAATTGAAACATCATCAATAACTGGTCACTTTGTAGATAAAAATGGTGATTGTTATATTGATATTTTTAGCTGTAAAGATTTTGATATTGATATTGCTAAATCAGTAGTAAATAAATTTTTCTTACCGAAACAAATAAAAGTAACATACCTGAAAAGACAGGCCTAATAGGAAATATATCTATTTATTTTCTTTCATACCGCAAAAAAGAGAATTTTAACTTTTCTTCTGATATTAAATCCTCTCTAGCAATTATTTTCCATTCATTTTGATCATAATTAGGAAAAAATGCATCGCCATCAAAATCTCCATGAACTCTAGTAATATACAAATGTGTTGCTAAAGGAAGTGCAGATTGATATATTTGCTCGCCACCGATAATAAAAACTTCATTCGGCTTTTTAACCATCGAAATTGCCTCTTCCAATGAATTTACTACTTCTACCCCACTAATCCTTAATAAAGTATTTCTAGTTATTACTATGTTTTGTCTATCTTTTAATGGTTTACCAATAGAATCATAAGTTCTCCTACCCATAATTACAGTATGATTTAAAGTAGTTTTTTTAAAATTTTTAAGGTCCTCTGATATATACCAAGGTAATTGATTTTTGAAACCTATTACAGAGTTTCGGGACATTGCGACAATGATTGACACTTTCATCATTAAACTGCAACAGGAGCTTTTATCAAAGGGTCAGGATCATAATTGGTTAATTCAAAATCATCATACTTAAATTGAAAAATATCGGTTATTGAAGAATTAATATTCATTATTGGTAAACTTTTAGGTTTTCTTTTTAATTGTTCATTTACTTGATCAATATGATTCAAATATATATGTGTATCCCCCAAAGTGTGAACAAAATCTTTACATTCTAAATTGCATACCTGAGCAATCATTTTTGTAAGAAGCGCATATGAAGCAATATTGAATGGTACACCTAAAAAAACATCAGCACTTCTTTGATATAATTGACATGATAATTTATTATTGGCAACATAAAATTGAAAAAAAGCATGGCATGGTGGTAATTTCATATTATCAATTTCGGCTACATTCCATGCAGAAACAATTAATCTTCTAGAATTGGGGTTATTTTTTATCTGATCAATTAAATTTTTAATTTGATCTATAGATTTACCATTGGAAGAAGGCCAACTTCTCCACTGTGAACCATATACAGGACCTAAGTCACCATTTTCATCAGCCCATTCATCCCATATAGATACACCATTTTCTCTTAAATACTTGATGTTAGTGTTACCTGTAAGAAACCATAATAATTCATGAATCACTGATTTTAGATGAATTTTTTTTGTAGTTAATAAAGGAAAACCTTGTTCTAAATCAAATCTCATTTGATAGCCAAAAGTTGACAAAGTCCCTGTACCAGTTCTATCCGCTTTTTTAATCCCATTATTCTTTATATGATTTAAAAGATCTAAGTATTGTTTCATATCATCGTTTTGCCAGAATAAAATTTTTAACTAATGAAGCATTATTTTCAAAAATTTCAAATTTCTGATCTATTTTTTCTAAATTAATCAATGCTTCTGGCCTAACAGGCTTCTTCCCAATTGCTTCAAAAACAGTCTTTTCAAACTTGGTTGGTAATGCAGTTTCTAAAACTAGCATTGGAGTATCTTTTGATAAATGATCAAGAGACGCTTTAACACCATCTGCTGTATGAGTATCAATAATGACATCATATTCTTCATAAAAATGCTTAATCAAATTAATTCTATTTTCATGCTTACTTGAAGAAGAAATAAAGCCAAATGCTGAAATTAATTCCTTATTTTTCTTATCAAATTGAAAAGAGCCCCCATTATCAATTTGCTCCCAATAACTATTTAAAGATAATGTATCTCTATCTATTAAATCAAAAATAAATCTTTCGAAATTAGATGCTTTTGAGATATCCATTGATGGACTTGAAGTTTGAAATGTATTTTCAGAAGTTCTAGGTTGGTACTTTCCAGTTTTAAAAAATTCATCTAGTACATCGTTTTCATTAGTAGCAACAACCAAATGTCTTATTGGTAAACCCATCATTCTTGCAATATGTCCAGCACAAATATTTCCAAAATTGCCTGTAGGAACAGTGAAATCAACAAGTTTAGAACTATTATCTGTTACATCAAGGTAACCTTTAAAATAATAAACTATCTGAGCAAGGATTCTTCCCCAATTAATTGAATTTACAGCGCCAATGTTATTATCTTTTTTAAATTGAAGATCATTAGAGACAGCTTTAACGATATCTTGACAATCATCAAAAACACCCTTAATTGCAATATTAAAAATATTATCGTCTTGCAAACTAAACATTTGAGCAGTTTGAAATGGGCTCATTGTACCGTATGGTGAAAGCATAAAGACATTAATACCTTTTTTACCTTTCATTGCATATTCTGCTGCAGGTCCTGTATCTCCTGATGTTGCCCCTAAAATATTTAATGTTTTATTTGTCTTAGCTAGAACGTATTCAAATATATGTCCTAAAAACTGCATAGCAATATCTTTAAAAGCTAGTGTTGGTCCATTTGAAAGAGATAATAAATAAAGGTTGTCCTTGAGCTTTAATGTTGGTGTTATTTCATTAGCATCTTGACTGGAGCGATTATATCTAAATACTTCTGAAGTATATGTTTTATTGATAATTTCCATCAGATCTTTAGCAGGAATATCATCAATAAATTTTTCAAAAATACAGAATGATAATTCCTGATAAGACATTGCCCTCATCTCATCTAAGTCATTTTTTGTAAATTTAGGGTAAATTTTTGGAAGATATAAACCTCCATCTGGTGCTAACCCGCCCAGTAAAACATCGCAAAAACTTAATTCTGGAGATTTCCCTCTTGTTGAAATATACCTCATATTTTTAGCTATTTAGTTGCTCAATTCTTAATTTAATTGCTTTATCAATATTTTCAGGTAACGCTTCAATTTCATAAATTATTTTTTCCATTTCTTTTTCTATTATATTTGAAGTGACTAAAATGATATCTACCACATCATCATCTTGAATCTCTTTCTGAACCATAGCATTTATAGATAAAGAATGTTGAGCAAAAACTTGAGTGATTTTATCCAGCACTCCTGATTCATTTTTCATTGAAAGCCTTATATAGAACTCAGAAGTAATATCCTCAATTAAGAGTATTTTTTTGGCTTTAATTTCATCCTTTATGAATCCAAGTATAGGTATTGAGTTAGCGTTATTTGATTCTATGTTTCTAGCTAAATCGATAATATCTGCCACGACTGCACTTGCTGTTGGTTCTGAACCAGCACCAGCTCCATAGTATAAAGTTGGTCCAACTTTATTTCCTTGAACTAAGACAGCGTTCATTGCTCCATCAACATTTGCAACCAGTTGGTTCTTTGGGATTAATGTAGGATGAACTCTTTGCTCAACAATTTCATTAAAGCATTTTGTTATACCTAGTAATTTTATCTTATACCCAAGGTCTTCAGCATACATTATATCTTTTTGCTCTAAATTACTTATGCCTTCAACGTATGTTGCTTTAAAATTAATAGGTATTCCAAATGCTATAGATGCCAATATAGTAATTTTATGTGCAGCATCTACTCCCTCAATATCAAAAGTTGGATCTGCCTCAGCAAAACCAAGTTCTTGAGCTTGCTTGAGTGCAACATCAAATGCTAAATTATTTTCTTTCATTTCAGTAAGAATATAATTTGTAGTTCCATTTAAGATCCCAACAATCCATTCAATCTTATTAGCAGCCAAGCCTTCTCTTGTTGACTTAATAATTGGTATACCTCCGGCTACTGCTGCTTCATATGATAAATTTACATTATGCTTGTTTGCTAAACTTACTAATTCTTCACCGTGCATAGCAACTAAAGCTTTATTTGCAGTAACAATATGCTTATTATTTTTAATAGCTTCCTCTACCAAATCTTTGGCAATACCGGTTCCACCGATTAACTCCACAACTACATGTATATTTTTATCTTTTACTAAATCAAATGCGTCCTCATAAATGATTGTTTTTTCATCAACCACTTCTTTTGCCCTTTTTAAATCTTTCTCTGCTAAAGCAAATACAATTATTTCTTTTCCTGTTTTACGAAAAATTTCTAAAAAGTTTTCTTTTAAAATTTTATATGTCCCCCCACCAACAGTTCCAGCTCCAATTAAACCAACATTTATTTTATTTTGCATTTTTTACTTTCTATAATCTTGTAAATAATCAGAGAATCTTTCAATTGCTATTTTTAATTCATCTTCATTTGGAAGAAACACCATTCGAATATGATTATTATCGTGCCAATTAAATCCGCTCCCTTGGACCATAAGAACTTTTTTTTCTTTTAAGAAATCTAAAATAAATTCTTGATCATTTTTAATTTGATATATTTTTGGATCTAACTTTAAAAATAAATACATAGCTGCTGGAGGTTTAACGCATGATACTCCAGGAATATTTGTCATCATTTTATAAGATAATTCTCTTTGTTTAAATAATCGGCCTGTAGGAGAAACCAAATCATTAATACTTTGATATCCTCCTAATGCAGTTTGAATAGCTAATTGCCCGGGTACATTAGCACAAAGTCTCATTGAAGCTAAGATATTTAATCCTTCTAAATAATCCTTACCTAATGATTTATTTCCTGAAACTACAAGCCATCCAGCTCTATATCCGCAAGCTCTATAATTTTTTGAAAGTCCATTGAGTGTAACAAATAAAATATCGTCAGCTAAAGATGCAATAGAAGTATGTTTGTTTTCGTCATATAAAACTTTGTCATAAATTTCATCAGCAAAAATAATTAAATTATTTTTTCTTGCCACCTCAATAATTTGCTTTAATAATTCATCTGAGTATAGAGCCCCTGTTGGATTATTTGGGTTTATAACCAAAATTGCACGAGTTTTATTTGTAATTTTTGACTCAATATCTTTTATATCTGGAAACCAATTTGCCTCTTCATCACATGTATAATGAATTGGATTTCCCCCAGCTAAAGTTACAGCTGCTGTCCATAATGGATAATCAGGCTTTGGAATTAAAACTTCATCGTTATTATTAATTAATCCCTGCATAGCCATTACTATCAGTTCAGAAACACCATTACCTAAAATAATATCGTCTACATCAACGTCGACAATAGATTTTTGTTGTGTGTAATGCATGATTGCTTTTCTTGGTTCAAAAAGCCCATAACTTTCTGTATAACCAGAAGATTTTTTCATATTTCTTATGACGTCTTGAGTTATCTCATCTGGTGCTTCAAAACCAAATGATGCTGGATTTCCAATATTTAATTTAATAATTTGGTGACCATCTTCTTCCATTTGTTTTGCATGCTCAAGAACTGGCCCTCTAATGTCATAACATACGTTATCTAATTTTTTTGATTTTAAAACTGGGGTCAAAATTTTTATCTCGATTATTAAAAATTAATTGTTATTTTACCTTAAATTAGTTTTAAATTTTTTAACAAAGTGCTTTTGATACTACTTTATTAATTTTAATTCTTGTTTTAAAGATTTATTTTAGAAAAAACTAAAGAAGCGTTTACGCCACCAAAACCAAAACTATTTGACATTGCTGTGTGAATTTTACCTTCTTTTCTTTTTAGTAAAATAGGTAATCCTTCCGCTGCTGAATCTAAATCTTCAATATTAATTGATGGTGCTAAAAAACCACTATTCATCATAATTAAACTATAAATTGCTTCATTTGATCCAGCCGCACCTAGGGCATGACCAGATAAAGATTTCGTTGAGGCTATATCTGGTATCGAACCAAATTTGCCAGTTTCAAAAACTTTACGAATTGCATCTAATTCTACAGAGTCACCAACTGGAGTACTTGTACCATGAGTATTTATATAAGAAATATTTTTAGTATCTTTTTCTGTTAATGCGATTTCCATACATCTTTGAGCACCTTCACCACTTGGAGCAACCATATCATAACCATCAGAAGTTGAGCCGTAACCAACTATTTCAGCGTATATCTTTGCTCCTCTTTGTTTTGCATGTTCATATTCTTCAAGAACTAAAATACTTCCCCCTCCAGAGATAACAAATCCATCTCGATTTATATCAAAAGTTCTAGATGCTTTTTCTGGTTGATCATTATATTTAGTGGACATTGCTCCCATGGCATCAAATAGATAACTCATAGTCCAATGCTCTTCTTCTGCACCACCTGCAAACATAATATCCTGCTTTCCCATTTGTATTAATTCATAGGCATTTCCAATACAATGTGCACTTGTTGAACATGCAGATGTAATTGCATAATTAATACCTTTGATTTTAGCTCCAGTTGCTAAACAAGCAGATACTCCATTAGACATAGTTTTAGTTACCATATATGGACCAACACGCCTTATTCCTTTTTCTTTGAGAGTCTCAGTTCCTTGAAGCATACTTTCAGTTGAAGTACCCCCTGCGCCAACTATAATACCTGTTCGAAAATTAGAAACTTTTTCCTCAGTTAATCCAGAATCCACAATAGCTTCTTGCATGGCGACCCATGCATAGGCATGACCCTTAGCCATAAATCTTAACAATTTTCTGTCAATTAATTCTTCGACATTAATATCAATTGAGCCAGCTACCTGAGATCGAAGTCCATGAGACTCGTATTCAGGCTGGAAAGTAATACCAGATTTTGCTTCTTTAAGACTCTTTTCAACCTCTTTGACATTATTGCCAAGACTAGAAACAATACCCATACCTGTAATAACAACTCTTTTCAATCAATTTATCCTTTTAAAAATCATCAGTATTTGTAAATAATCCAACTTTAAGGTCTGAAGCTTGATATACCTCTCTTCCATCAACTTCCATTTTTGCATCAGCAATTCCCATCACAAGCTTTCTTATAATGACTCTTTTAAGATCTATAATATAAGTTACTTTTTTAGCTGTTGGTAAAACTTGCCCTGTAAACTTAACTTCTCCACTTCCAAGAGCTCTTCCCCTGCCTTCTCCACCTCTCCAGCCGAGATAAAAACCAATTAATTGCCACATTGCATCCAAACCAAGACATCCAGGCATTACAGGATCACTTTCAAAATGGCATTTAAAAAACCATAAATCTTTACTTATATCCATTTCTGCAACCATTTGGCCATTATCATATAACCCCCCTTTCTCAGTTATAGAAATTATTCTATCAAACATTAACATTGGAGGAAGTGGAAGTTGTGCATTATCTTTGCCGAATAGCTCCCCTCGACCACATGCTAATAATTCTTCATTTGTAAAACTGTTTTTCTTCATAAAATCTTTCGTGTTTAATGATTATAATTAGCGCCCAATCTATTCAATAATATGTTAAATTAGCACTCATACCTGTTGTAAATTTAACAAGCACATCAATGCAGAATAATTACTAGGAATATATCACAATGAACGACCAAAAACTTACGGATTGGCGAAAACTTGCCTTAAGCCTAGAGGCAGAAATTAATAAAGTTATTGTTGGGCAAGAAGGTCCGATCAGACTTGTAACTAATGCTATATTTTCTAGAGGTCATGTTCTTCTTGAGGGTGATGTCGGAGTTGGAAAAACCACCCTTTTAAAAGCATTTGCAAGAGCAATTGGCGGTGGATACCAGAGAATTGAGGGAACAATTGATTTAATGCCTAATGACTTGATTTACCATACATATCTTGGCGATGACGGTAAGCCACATGTTAGTGACGGTCCTATTTTAAAATCTGGTGAAGATTTATCAATTTTCTTCTTTAATGAAATAAACCGGGCAAGACCTCAAGTCCACTCATTACTTTTGAGAATAATGGCTGAAAAAACATTATCCGCATTTAATAAAGAATTTAAATTTCCTCATTTGATTGTATTTGCAGACAGGAATCAAGTTGAAAAAGAAGAAACTTTCGAAATTCCTTCAGCCGCTCGTGATCGTTTCATGATGGAAATTCCAATTATCATTCCTCAAGTAGATGAGCTAATGAAAAACTTAATTTTTGATACAAAGTTTCATGATGCTGATAAATTAATTGAAGATGTTAAGCCAAATTTGATAAAATTTGATCAACTCAATCAGGTATCAGATAGTATTCAAGAAAATATTAAAGCTACCAAATCTCTAGAAAATTACTCATTAAATTTATGGAAATCAACTAAAAATCCTGAACTCTATAATATAAAAATTAGTGGGATTGATACTAAAATTCTAATTATTTCTGGTGCCAGCCCAAGAGGTATGAGTATGATGATGAAAGGTGCAAGGGTAAATGCATGGCTTAATAATAGAAGTTCAGTTATCCCAGAAGATATTCATGCTGTTTTTCATGAAACGATTGCGCATAGATTAGTTTTTAATCCAGTTTATGAGCTTCGTAGAACCGAGATATCTAGAGAGCTTTCAAATGAAATTCTTAGTAAAGTTGCCGCGCCATAATGGGCTACCAAACCGATATATTCGATTACCATATAAATTGGAAAACAAGAGGTCATCACCCTGGACAACATAAAAGCGACCAGAGAGGAATGGGTATTGAATTTGCAGGTCATTCAAATTTATTAGATTATCCTGATCCAAGAAGAATCGACATAAGGCAATCAATGCGAGACCCTCTGGAGCAAATTTATGTCAGAATATTTAATCAAAGAAGTACAACGCCTATCATGATAGTTACTGATCTTTCAGCAAGTATGAATTTTGGAACTGAAAAAACAAAACTAGAATTTGCTTCGGAAATTGCTACTGTTATTTCAAATTCTGTTACCAGTAGAAGTGATGCGATTGGTTTTATAGGATTTAATGACCATACTGAAACTAATTGGTGGGCCCCTTTATCTTACAGGCCTCATCGTACAAAATTACTCATTGAAAAACTCAAAAATTATGATCCAAAAAATTCTGGGCATAAAGGAATAAAAAGAGTTCCTCAAATACTGCCAAATGACCACACATTAGTTTTTTTAATATCTGACTTTCATATACCGATAAATGATATTCAAGCAACATTATCTAAATTGACTAAACACACAATCGTACCAATTATTATTTGGAATAAAAACGAATATCAAAATTTACCTAATTTTGGCATTGTTACCATTAATGATTCGGAAACAGGTGAAGAATCAACTATCTTTCTTAGAAAAAAATTAAAAAATAATATAATAAAAAAATTTGAAGATAGAAAGAAAGAGCTTGAAAATATTTTTATGCGATATAACTCACCTCCCTTCTTTGTAGATAATGAATTTAATCCTCTTGATATGACTCAATATTTTAATGAACACTATCATGCATAAATTAATCTTTTCATTTATTACTTTATTACTCTTTTCGATGCAAATATATAGCTATGAAGATCCAAAAAAATACCCAGATATTGATGCTAAATTTATAGACTTAGATATTAAAGATCCAGAGCAAAGAGTGGGCTATACGATTGGTGACATCATTAAAAGAGAAATAGTTTTTGTGGTTAAAAAACCATATAAACTTATTGAAGAATCGCTACCAATTGTTGGTTATGAAAAGAAATATCGTGGACAAGCTTTAGGTATTTCATTAACAAAAATTGATGTAAAAAAAGATATAAATGAGTCAGAAAGTAGATTTCTAATAAAGCTTGAATACCAAATATTTACTAATAATGTTGTAGCTAAACCGGCATTTATTACTGCTGACTACTATAGACTGATCAATCCTGAAAATCCAAAAAAAGTTGTAAAGCATAGAATACCAGAGCTTACTATAGCTGTATCACCAATTGCGATATTCGGGGACATTAAGATTGAAAATGATATGAGCCCATATCGAGGGCCTTTTAAAATAGATATTAAAGACCATATTAAAAATCTAAAATATTCTGTTTTTGGTTTAGTACTTAGTATTATTTTACTTTTATACATCTATAGTCAATTCTCTTGGATTCCAGGTCAAAATAAATTCTTTAGTTATACATACAAAAAAAATAAGAGAAATAAACCGTTACAAAAAAATAATGAAAAATTTATTGAGGATATTCATAATAGTTTTAACAAAACCATTGGGAACACTTTTTTTAAGAAAAATAAAAGTATTCTCTATGAAAAAAATAAAAATTTTAAATATATAGAGAAAGAGTTAGATATTTTTTTTAACTTATCTAGAAATATTTTCTTTGAACAAAATAAAAAAATTAATCATGAAGCAGTTCATAATTGGTTATTATTATTTTGTAAGCATTGCCGAATGTGTGAAAGAAAGCTTATTGTAGATAAAAAAGATATAAACACTTTAATTTTCTAATGAACTTCATAACGCCTTGGGTTTTAATTTTTCTTCCGCTAGCAATAATTCCTTTAATTATTGGTCAATCAAATCAAAATATTTATTCTTGGAACGAGATGATTCCTTTGGATGTATTATCCAAAATCATAAGTATTCTTCTGAAGTCTTTAAGTAGTTTAATTATTTTTATAATGATTCTTGCCATAAGCGAGCCGTATTCTAATCAAAAAGTTGTAAGTAAAATTGGCGAGGGTGCACAAATTGGTCTGGTTTTAGATAGAAGTGCATCTATGGATGAACCATTTTCTGGTAGTGATGAAGATACCGTTGGTGAAACCAAATCAGCCGCAGCGAGTAGGTTAATAATTGATTTTTTTGAATCCAGATCTAACGATATGGTTGGTGTTATTACTTTTAGTAATTCTGCAATGTATGTTCTACCTCTCACACAAAATAAAGATGCAATTAAAGCCGCAGTGAACGCAACAGCAGGTAATGCACTTTTTCAAACTAATATAGGGGCTGGCTTAACTAGTAGTGCTGAATTATTTGCTGATGTGGATGATTCAGGATCGAGAGCGATTATTCTTCTTTCAGATGGAGCGGGAAGAATTGATGCAAATACTCAACAAAAAATAAAAGATTGGTTTGATCAATTTCAAATAGGTCTTTATTGGATTGTATTGAAACAAGAAGGAGGTATTAGTATCTTCGATGAAGATTATGTTCCAAGAGACGAGGACCAGCTTCCTCCTCAAATTGAACTATTTGAATATTTTAAAACGTTTAGATCACCTTTCAATGCTTATGAAGCTGAAGATCCAAAATCTCTTGCTTTAGCTATTAAAGATATTAACCTAAAAGAAAAAAAACCAATTAAATATAATGAAATAATCCCTGGAACAAATCATTCAACAAAATTACTAATTATTGCATTTTTAATGGCTTTATTATTATTTGCTTTGAAATTAATTGAGGTAAAATCATTCAAATGAGAATAAATAATCTTTTTACTGTTAAAAAAATAACTTGGTTTTTATACGCCACAATATTAACTTTATCTATAATAAGTATTTATTTATCAATTAATCTTTATCAAATTGATAAATTTAATAAGGATGTAAGTACTGGTAATACACCTGAATTATTTAAACAAAGTTTTGAAGCAAGATTTTCAACAGCTTTTTGGTTAGCGAAAAAAGAATATTTTAAAGAAGCTACAGTCCTATTCAACAACTTAGAAGAGCATGTAAATAAAAAACATAGGTCAGCGGTGCATTATAATGTTGGAAATATTTTCTTTATAAGAGGTTTAAAAATAAATGGTACTAGTAATAGTGCAACCGTTCGTGATGAAGCAGAATACCTTTTAAGGCAAGCAAAAAAAGCCTACGTAAAATCGATAAAATTAGATAATACACATTGGGATGCTAGGCATAATTTGGATAGACTATTAACTATGCTGCCTGATACACCAACACCAGGCGTTGGGGAATCGGACTCACCGGGACTAATTATGGGAAATATTCCTATTGGTCTACCTTAAGATAAATGAAACTATTTTTTAAAAAAATTACATTTAATAGAAATATATTTCTACTACTCCTTACCCTAATTTGTATTTTAGTTGCAATAGTTAACCCAAAGATTAAAGTAACAAGAGATATATATAACTATATTTTTGTTGTTGATATTTCTCAAAGTATGATGACACAGGATATGGAGGTTGCAGGAAAAAAAACATCAAGATTAGAATATACAAAAAAAACTATACAAAATATTATTGAAAAATTACCTTGTAAAACTAAAGTAAGTATTGGTATGTTTGCAGGAGTTAGTGTTGCTGCAACTTATACTCCAATTGAAGTCTGTGATAATTTTAGCTCTATTAATAAAACTATTGATCACCTAGACTGGAGATCAACTTGGTCAGGAAATACTCGTATTCGAGAATCAGCAGTAAACTTAGCTAGATTAATAAGAAGCTTTCCAGAGGCAGCTCAAGTCGTATTTTTTACAGATGGTGAAGAAGCACCTAAATTACATGTTTTTAACACAAGAGATTTAAACCAATTTCAAGGTGGTACTGATTGGTTGTATGTGGGCATCGGAAGTGATGTTGGAACGCCAATACCAAAATATGACGCAGAAAATCAACTTATAGGTTTTTGGTCTAATGAAAGCTTTGCGTTGCAACCTGGAATTGCTCAAATTTCTGAAGGTAATATCGGAGCAAGAAATGATGCTGTTGCGACTAGTGAAAATGATAGATACTTATCGAAACTCGATGAAAAATATCTCGTATCTTTAGCAAAAGAAATCAAAGGTATTTACGTTAAAGGGGATGACATTGAAAATATTATGTCCCAAATGAAAAATCAAAAAGCTTCTTGGAGGGATAGGTCTGATTTTCAATTAAGAAATATTTTTGCCCTTCTAGCTTTGATTTTTTTTATAATGCGCTTCATAACATTTAATAAAATTAAGGCTTTATTAAAGATAAACAAATATGCCAAATCATAAGACAAAAATTCCAGGGCTTGATCTAATACTTGTCAGAGGCACCGATGCTGAGAATTTTCTTCAAGGCCAGATTACCAATGATATAAAGCTGATAGAAAAAGAAAATGAAGCAATTTATGCTGGTTATTGTAATCCCAAAGGACGATTAATTGCATTCTTCTTAATCATAAAGGTTTGGGATAATTATTGTCTTTTTTGTCCATCATCAATTAGTGATGAAATTAGGGCAAAACTGTCTATGTTTATTTTAAGGTCACAAGTATTAATTGAAAAAGGTAAGTTTTCTTATTTTGGTTTTTATGGTGGTACAAGAGCTGAAAAAGAATTTAAAAATTTTTGGGGAGATGTTCCCTATCCAACAAACATAATGGAAACAGTCAAATATCCAATAAAAGAAACAGTAGGATTTTTATCTATAATTAAATTACCAGGAGGACTTAATAGTCGATTCTTGGTGTTAGGTGAAGATGAAGCTATTGAAACGGTGCAAGATGAAATTTTTCAAAATGTAGACCCTGATGAAGATACATTAATAGATAAAAAATCTTGGAACGCTTCTGATATTGAAGCTAAAATTCCAAATATCTTTAAAGAAACTCAAGATAAATTTATTCCTCAATCACTAAACCTAGACTTAATAGATGCAGTAAATTTTAAAAAAGGTTGTTATACAGGTCAAGAAATTGTCGCTAGAACTCATTACTTAGGAAAACCAAAAAGAAGAATGTATTTAGGAAGTATTAATTCTCCTGAATCCTTTAAAATAGGAGATGAAATAACAGCAAATGGTGAAAAAGTTGGGCAAATAATCAATTTTTACGAAGAAGATGCTGATTTTTATACAATATTGTTTGAAATACGGATAGAAAAAATTAATTTAGAATTAATATTAGGTAAAAATAAAATTATTAATATTGATGAATTAAATTAATATTAGTAAAAAATATATTATGAAATTAAATATGGGTTGCGGACAAAATAAGCTTAATGGTTATCTTAATATAGATAAACATAATGAATGCGAACCTGATTTACAGTTTGACCTTGAAAAGTTTCCATGGCCATTTAAAAATAGCGAAGTAAATGAAGTATTATTTAATCATTCTTTAGAGCATATTGGTGCTGATACAGATGTATTTCTTAATATTATGAAAGAATTATATCGTGTTTGTAATGCTGATGCTAAGATACAAATAAATGTTCCCCATCCAAGACATGATAATTTTATTAATGACCCGACACATGTTCGAATAATTACTCCAGAAACTTTTGCATTATTTAGCAAAAAAAATAATGCTTTATGGAAAGAAATGAATGCTTCTAACTCCCCTCTTGCAATCTATATGGATGTCGACTTCGAAACCACTGAAATAAATCAAGTTTTAGTGCCAGAATATATGAATAAACTTAATAATAATGAGATCTCAGAAGAGGAAATAAATCGCTATATTGCAGAACGAAATAATATTATTTCAGAATTTAGAATTGTTTTAAAAGTAATAAAATAATCTAAAACTTGAATAAAAAAAAACCAGCGTTGTTTTATTAACGCTGGTCTAAAAAAATATTAGGAGTATTTTTTTAGTAATTTAT
>CERS01186390.1_pt1 | contig 113591 bp, 98 predicted proteins | sample 356251 | NCBI WGS metagenome assembly CERS01 (sample SAMEA2621020, study PRJEB7988) | marine metagenome | isolation source: saline water (ENVO:00002010), including
TTCTCAGAAGGCCGGCTCATTCAAAGATCAAAACCGAGGAGTAAACCCAAAAAACAAAAAAAAGAGCCAGTTTCCTATAAAAAACTGGCTCTTGCCTACCCGCCTTTCCAAAGGACTGAGACACCTAAAATAGGAGAATACTCTCCTGGCAGAAGAGGTGGTCGAATCAAAGCTTCTGAGTAAGTCGCCGTTCTCCCCTCGTCAAAATAGAAAAATGGTGCTATAGCTTTCCCACAATTACTACAGACCTCTACCTTGGCCGAATCTTCTGTTGTGGCCCCGCAAATATGACATCTGCGAATGAAATTCGCTTCTGTCATCTTTAGACCTCCGTTTGAAAGACTTAATTTATTTTAACATGGTAAAAAGCCTAGTTCAGAATAAAAAAATAAAAGTTTTTAAAATAACGTTTTGCGTGAAAACTTCGTTTACACTTTCATTAAAAAAATTGTTTCATCTTGATTCAATGAAGATTCATGAACTTCTTTTGTAGGCTTTGTTTACTAAGATAAAAGCTATTTTTTCGCTGCTCTGAAAACTCTTGTTTTCCATAAAATACGTCACAAAAATGCTCCGTAATTTGTGAAAAATCATCATGCAAGTCTGGAAACTGCCTCGCCACTTGAAACTGAAAATAGCTTGGCACTTGATCTTTCGGTTTTGCAAAATCTAAAATTTCAAACATTAACAAAAATTCGTGATAGGTTTTCAATACCTCTTCTTCGAATTTTAAGCTTTTAAAAGCTTGGCTCTTCATCATTTTCGCCAACTTCTTTTTTAACTTCTGAAGATCTCTCGATTGCAATTTTTCGTCTGGTATGTCTTTTCTAAAAAACTTCAAAAACAAGGCTATTAGAAATATGGCGATCGCCGCTATGAATAACATTTTTAAGCCTTTAAAAAGAAACTCCAAAATCCGAACGTATTCCTCTTTTTTATCTTCTCTATTTTGAGCTTCGAAATCTTTATTTCTTTGCTCCTTAGCCCCATCCTCTCTTAAAGTTTGTTGTTTCGAATTCTCATTGGTTCTGAGAACTTTCACTTCTTGCCCTGAAACATTATTAGTATTTTGGGGTGTATTAGCAGAAAGCTTAAGACTTGGAGTTTCTCCGTATTGTAGACCTTTAGTTTGCGCCTCGCTAATGGAGTTTTTAGCTAATGCACCCGCCAATTCAGGATCAGTCTTATTGGCAAGTTCTTTTAGTTTGGCATCAAAATTTTGCAATTCCTTTTTTAAATCGCCATTGGCTTTCGGATTATTTTCTAAATCTTGTATATCCATTTTTAATCGATCTGAAATTAATCGAGCTTGTTTTTGATCATCAGCAGACTGAAGGAGTAAATGGTTTTCAAATTCTCGCTTTTGCTTTTCTAACTCGTTCTGTAAAAACAATTTTTCTTCATCACTTAATTGGCCAAGAGAGTCTCTCAATCCTTCTAGTTCAGACTGATCGAAAGTCTCAGAAGCATCCTTTACTTCTTTGTCCACTCTCTTAATTTGAATTACACTCTCTGCATTTTTTCGATAGGAATCATACAAATCATCCAAATCACCAATTTGCGAAGCCCTTGCTGACATTTGATTTAAATACTCTTCGGGACTGAGATTGCCGCCAACCAATTCTTTTTCATAGCTATGTTTAATCGATGGATCTTGCAATATTAGTTCTACATCTCTATCTGAAAGATTCATTGCCTGAATAGAAGCCCTATTAGCTTTCATTCCAGTTCCAAGATTGTTTGCCCCAAAATTACCTGATTTCACACTTCCAGAATTGCCATCTATCTCCACTTTGTTAAATTTTAGAGCCTGCATTTGTCCATCACTCAACTGCAAACTTTCTTCCAAGTTTGCTAGTTTATCTTCCGGAATCTTTGATTTCTTTATTTTTATATTAATTCCTTCGCGATGCTTTAAATCTAAGTCATCCATTTTTTCATGAAATTGATCTAACATCCAATTAGCCATTTTCTCACTGAGTTTTGGTGCCTTTATTGAACCTAAGTTTTCTTTAATACTTTCTTCTTGTTTTTCTGAGATAAAAAATAAACCACAAGCAAGAAGAGCACTAAAAAGAACAGCGTTTTTTAATTTTCTTTGAACAACAGAAAATCTCAAAGGCTCTTTAGCTTCTACTTTATCAACTATTAACAATGAAAAGCTGTATAAAAACAAAGATACAACAAAGGCCATTAAGTCCAATTCTGGATTTCTTAAAAAGAGTAAAACATTGTATGAAAAACCAAAGAAAACCAAAAACCGAAGGTGGTTTAAATAAGCCAAAGAAACCAAAATCACAAAATTGCCCAAACAAAAAATCAAGTGAGCATTCAATGATATTTCTTGGCTTTTTTGCACGATGTACATAAAAAACAACAAACCCGCTAGAAGGCTTAAGCCGACATAGTACATTTGCTTCCTATCACTCACCTTTAAGAGTTTCTTCATTTCCTCTCGATGGGATTGATTGCTTGGAAAAACCTTACCAAAATATAAAAAGAATCTGTGGCTCTTTTTTTGCGAAAACTTTCCTGGTTCATTCACCAACAATTCCGTTCCCCACAAAATTTTTCGTGAAAATATGCCCGCTAATAATAGTACAAAACAAAAAACTAAGGACTCTTTGTTCAATGCTTTCTGGTATAGTTGCACACTACACAAACAAGAAATTAAATAAAGTAGCCAAAAGAGCATTGCATAATTTTTCATAAATAATGCTCCTCAAACTGCCAGTGAGAGTTACCAAAAGCCTTTTGGTCTTCTCTACACAAATAGCAAGACAAGCCTGGAATTCTAAGTTTATTGCCAGCAATTTTTTGTGGATGGAAAATTACGTGTTGGGAGATTCTTTTTGGTAAATGACTGCTAGTTTCTATTTGATAAGGACTTAGATCTAAAAACAGAACAATAATTTCTTGAATGTCATTTCGTCGAAGCTTGATAGCATTTTCTAAATCTTCAATTGCTTCCCCACTCAAGGGAGAAATAACGATGATCTTTTTTTCTGGAGATATTTGTGAAAAACTTTTTTCAAGGAAATTTTCTCCAAGAGCCTCCAATTCTCCATATTGTTCTTCTTCGAAGGCAGCTTCCTGCAGTTCTTTTTCATCAAAAGCAATTTGTCGAGATAAATACTCAGCCACCGTATCAAATAAATTAGCATGGCTACTACTTTCTGTCTGAAATGCTTGGCTAATAAATTGCACCAAATCTCTTTCTGCCAACAAACTTTTAATGACTGCCATGCAAATGTCTTTACAGGCCTCATAAGAAGAATAGGCTTTATCCCCTAAGTGGTGGTAGGGATTTAAGTTTAGTAAAATGGCATAGGAATCATTGGTAGAGCGTTCAAACTCTTTAATCAATAGCTGTTCTTGTTTGCTCGACAATTTCCAAGCAATATGATTGATTGGATCACCATGGTAGTACTCTCTAATTCCGGCAAAGTTTATACTTCTGCCTGGTCGGTTCCTTAAAATCGCTCCCATCTGGTAATTCAAACTTTGACTACTGCTCTTTAACCTTTGTGCTTCTCCGTAAAAAGGCAAGACCTGAATCTCTTCCGTCTCTTCCTCCTCCACTATGAAGCGAAAAACCGAAAATGGGTCACTGATTTCCACCTGTAATGGCCCAAGAACATGAGTTCCCATTCCTCCATCACAAATTCTTTTCACTGGAAGCTGTAAATAAGTGCCTGGCTCCAAAGTCTTTTTTAAACTCCATTTAATTTCAGGCTCTCGACTAGGCCCACAATAATCCGTTAAAACAAGATCATTTAAGCGAAAGCTAGATGGGTTTTGCAAAACGTAACGATAAGTAAACTCTGCTCCTTCTATGTAACGATGCTTGTCTAAAAGTCTTTTGATCTTTATAGAACGAGCTAAACGTCGCAGTTGAAAGTACTGAAAAGCAAAGTAAATGGATAAACTAATAGCCATTCCCCAGAACATTCGCTCAAAGAAACCAAAAAAAATACAGGCAAAAAATATCAGTAAAAATAAATTCTTATTGGTAAAGAAACTTTGTCGGCGATAAAACCACGAAACATTGAGCTTTGGATCTTTCATCTCAAAGCGAAATATTTCCTTTAACTGTGGTTCTCTGATTTTTTTCATTTATTGACCGACGGGCGCTACCACTTTTTTCAAAAGATCTTCAAGATGCTTCTCTATACTAAGCTCAGTAAGGCGCGCCTCGGCATTTAGACTCAAACGATGGCAAAGAACCGGCTTCACCAATTCCAAGACATGCTTCGGCTTTACATAGGACTCCCCTTCAATGAGTGCCATTGCCTGACTAAGTTTCGTCAAGGCAAGGCTTGCTCTAGGACTAGCACCAATTTTTAAAAACTCAGATCTCCTAGTTTGCGCAACGATCTCCAAAATGTACTGCATCACTTCCTCTGAAATAGTGATTTCTGGAACTAGTGATTTAATTGCCATAAACCTCTCAGCTGTTTCCACCGGCTGAAGACTATGGATTGGATGTTCTTTATTTTGCCCGCGTAGGATTTCTTTTTCTTGTTGAATATCAGGATAGCCCATTGAAATTTCCATCAAAAAACGATCCTTTTGCGCTTCAGGTAGAGCAAAAGTTCCCAATTGGTCCAATGGGTTTTGGGTTGCAATCACAAAAAACAAAGGACTCAAAGCGTAGGTCTTTCCGTCGATACTAACTTGATTCTCACTCATCGCTTCTAAAAGTGCTGACTGAGTTCTAGGAGTGGCGCGATTGATTTCATCGGCTAGAAACAAACTCGTAAAAACCGGGCCATGACGAAACTCAAATTGATCCGTATTTTTTCTGTAAATACTGTGCCCTAAAATATCGGAAGGCAATAAGTCTGGTGTAAATTGCACTCGCCCAAAAGGAGAAGAAACACTCGCAGCCAAAGCCCTAGCTAAAATGGTTTTTCCTGTACCTGGTACATCTTCGATAAGTAGATGCCCTCCGGCCAACCAACAAGCTAGCATTTGCTTAATTTGACGGTTTTTGCCCTTAATAACTAGTTCAATGTTCTCTGTGATTTTTTGAATAGCGGTGTAAGATTCTTGTAGCGCGCTCATGATGCCTCCAAGAACATTTTATCCCTGTTTGGAGGAAATATTGAGGCTTGATCCAAAGCAAAGTTCTTTAGCACCTTTTGTCTAGGAAAAGCTTACCTAAGGCCTTAAGCAGCCTCTGAATCTGAGTTTTTCTCAGGGCTTAAGCCTTCTTCTTCATCAGCATTTGGATCATAAATTTCAAAGCTATCTTCAGTAGAAACTAGCATACTCATCATATTTGCAACCATATCGCAAAAGCGAACTTGAGAGTCGGCAATATTGGTTTGGTCCTCATCAAAGCGAGTACTTAGTACGCCATAGATTTTTCCATGCTTAAAAATAGGCGCCACAATCATCGAGTTAAAACTCACACTTTTTACCAAGGATTTAATTTGTGACATCATTGGATCTTTTGAAAGGTTTTCTAAAACAACGATCTTTTCGGTGTTCAGAACGTACTGAACTTCAGGATATCTAGCAATATTGATCTCTAAACCATTCAATTTTCCATCATCACTAGATGCGCGTACAATACCCTTTTGACGATCCTCTTGGCAGTGAATCACAGAAATTCTCACCGCTTTTACTGTCATTGCCAGCATTCTTGTTAAGTTAAAAGCTCTTGGGTGAATCTCTTTGTTAGCAGCAAGTTCTCGCAACATTAGATCAACATAATTAAAATAATAAGAAGCTTGTCCATTATCGTCTTTTCTCTTAGCGGCATCATACTTTTTCTTTTTCTGAATCTGGAAGGCCATGCGACCAATCATATCATCCATATTGTACGGCTTGATGACGTAATCCGACGCCCCCGCACCGATCACTGCGCGAACATTTGACATGGAATTGTGTTTGGAAGTCACAATCACTTTACAATCTTTCAAAGTTTTTGTGAGCCGCATATGATCTAATAATTGAAAAGCTGTACAACCAACAAACAACAGATCTATTACCACAAAATCAGGTTTGAAATTATCAAACTGGTCTTTCAAGTCCTTACCCTCTCGACACAATTCAACTTTAAGATTTTTTTCTTTCAAAAAATCAACCAGCTGTCTCGTGAGAGTCCCTTCAGGCTCTGCCACCAGTACTTTAAAATCGGAATTTTGTTTAGTATCTGTCACGAAATCTTTTCGGCAAACAAATAGAAAAACTATAACTTTATTGCGCTGCATCCAATGCAATTCTCGCTGATTTTGCCCCGCACTGCACTGCTCTATTCCTTGGCAATCAATTCTTAGAAAGTGACATCTCCAGCGCTAGACCTTAGAAGAGGACATGGCATTTATAGTATTTGAAGGTTTAGACGGAGCTGGCAAAAGTAGTTTGATTGAGGGGCTAAAGCAAAGACTTTTAGACATGCAGCAAGACTTTGTTTTTACAAGAGAACCCGGCGGAACTCCCCTAGCTGAAGAACTTCGGGAAATCATACTTCGCAATGAAGGCGAAGCCCCTTGCCCTAGAGCGGAATTGCTTTTATACGAAGCAGCAAGAGCTCAGCACGTAAATAAATTTATCAAACCCTCTCTTGATGAAAATAAATGGGTCATCTGTGATCGCTTCACAGCTTCCACATTTGCTTTTCAAAAAGGTGGTCGATCTCTAAACGAAACAGACATTCATTGGCTAAACTCTTTTGCAACTGATGGTTTAAAAGCAGATATAAGTATTTTGTTAGATTTACCAGTAGAGGTAAGTAAACAAAGAACCAATCAAAGAGTAGAAGCCACTGGCGTCGAAAAAGACCGTTTCGAGTTAGAAGCGGATGATTTTCACCAGAAAGTTCGAAAGGCTTATCTCGAGTTGGCTCAACTAGAAAAAGATTCTTGGATTGTATTAGATGCCACGAAAAGCCCTGAGGAAGTGAAAAAGGATTTTTTCACTGCTTTAGTACAAAAGGGATTCCTCAGTGAGTAGTGGCTTCGGTAGGATCTTTGACAATTTGCTAGGAAATCAGAGTTTTAAAGACTTTGTCTTAGCTCGCATTCAAAACAAAGACCTACGTCATTGTAATATTTTAACAGGAACCGATGGGATCGGTAAAAAGTCTCTTGCTGCGGGAATCGCCCAAGAACTTTTTTGTGAAGAGAAAAAAGAGGGCAAAGCCTGTGGATTTTGCCCAAACTGCATCCGCACAGCAAAACACGCACATGAAAATCTTTTAATTGTCGGCCCTGAAGCTGGCAGCATGATTAAAATGGAAAGCGCTAAAGAAATTCAAAAGTTTCTTCAATTGCAAAACGCGGGTAAGGCGAGAGTTATTATTATCGACCAAGCGGAGAAACTAAACCCTTCCACCTCTAACTCTCTATTAAAAACCTTAGAAGAACCTCCTGAAGGAACTTATTTCTTTTTAATCACAAATAATCATCACCAGCTTTTGGAGACCATTCGATCCAGAAGCCAAATGTTTCGATTGAAAGCTTTACCTACCGAACTTTTGAGGCAAAAAACCACCGCCGAGGATTGGCAGGTTCATGCCAGCGGCGGAAGTTTTGGCGCGCTCCAAACTTGGCGTGAAGACAGCCAACTAGAGTTTCGCTCAGAAATCGCTTCTTGCTTAGAAAATCTAGATTCAATGAGTTTTTCCGAAATTAAGGAGTCCTCGGAACGCCTTGCCGGAGAAAAAGCAATGTTTCCAAAACTACTGGAGCTCATTGGCTTGGCCATACGAGATGCCATTAACATCCAAATCAAAGAAAATTCATTCAAGTTTTTCCCGGATCAAACTAAACTCATAGAGAAACTAGCAAAAATCCCTAGAGAAAAACTTTTTGAGTTAGACGAAACATGCTTTAATATAGAACAGAAGTTAAAAATTAACGTTGATCGCTCACTTCATTTAACTAGCTTTTTATTGAAGTTAAAGCGCATATATACAAGTTAGGAACCCAATGGAAAACACAAATACAGAAGCAATCCCCTACCCTGGTTTAAAAATGACTGAGGAGAGCAAAACTGTAAAAATCGGTGAGAAGCGCTTAAAAGCAACACCAATCGACTTATCTCAAATGCCTAGCTCAGCAATGCCTGAAACTTTAAAAGAACGTTTCGTACGCATCGTAGGAATTCGTTTTTCCGAAACCGGTAGAGTCTACGACTTTAATGCCGGTGATTTTGATTTAAAACGTGGTGACGCCGTGGTGGCAGAAATCCCTGAAAAAGGCATTCGCCTTGGTTGGGTTTCCAAACCACCTCTTTCTGTTGATAATGAAAACCTAAAATTAAAGTTAAAATACATTCAGCGCTTAGCCACTGAAGAAGATATTGAAAACATCGGTAAGCATGCCGAAAGAGAGAAAAAGGCCTTTCAAAAAACCAAAGAGTTGGTTTTAAAATATGACCTACCAATGCATATCTTAGACTTAGAATATTCTCTCGACCTTAAAAAGAGCATTGTCTACTTTACTGCTGAAACCCGTGTGGATTTTAGAAACCTTTTAAAAGAACTTTTAATCGAATTAAAATCGAGAGTTGAACTAAGACAAATCGGTGTTCGCGATGAAACGAAAGTAAAAGGTGGCCTAGGGCCGTGCGGAGAAGAACAATGTTGTTCCCGTTTTTTAAATCGCTTTCACCCGGTAAGTATTAAGATGGCAAAAAATCAAGGTCTTTCACTGAAGCCAACTAAAGTAAGCGGTAACTGTGGTCGATTAAAATGCTGCTTAGCCTATGAAGATGATGCCTACACAGACGCCGGTAAGAAAGTGCCGCGCAAGGGATCTAAGTGTTCTAAAAAATGTGGCAATGCCTGCGGTGTGGTTCAAGACGTAGATGTGTTAAGACAGCTTGTTACGGTACGATTTGACGATGGTAGCATTGAAGTTTTAAAAGCTTCTGAAATCGTAGAAAAATCTTCTACTCACAGAAAATACAATCACCCTAACGAGAGAATCGTTGCTGATAGTGAATCTTTAGAAACTACCGACGTAGACCAAATCGGTAATAAAAAGTCTAAAGACGACAAAGAAGATAAAACGCTAAACTAAAGGATAGAGCATGAGTGTTCGTTGGCTAGATATTCATTCCCACTTTGCAATGCTAGAGGATTCTGCAGAAACGATACTAAGTAGAGCTGCTGAGTGCAATGTAATTGCGGCAATAAATATTGCAACCTGTGAGAAAGACATTCGCCAAGTTTATGAGCTTAGTAAACAACACTTTCCAAAGATCTTTTGCGCTCTTGGCATTCACCCACATGATTCGCCGGAGTGGACACCTGAAATAAAGTCTTTTATCGAATCCCATGTAAAAGAGGATAATGTAGCTTGTTTAGGTGAAATGGGCCTAGATTATTACTATGAATATTCTGACAGAGAAATGCAAAAGAAAGCCTTTCGCGAGCAGCTTGAGCTTTCTCTAAAATATGATTTACCCGTTCAAATTCATACTCGAGACGCAGAAGAAGATACCATCGAAATATTAAATGATATGGGCGGAAATTTTAAAGGTGTAATCCATTGCTTTACCGGGACCGACTATTTAGCGGAAGAGGCTTTAAAAGTTGGATTAAATATTTCTATTAGTGGCATTGTTACTTTCAAAAACGCTAAAGAGCTCAGAGCTACCATTGAGAAAGTTCCTTTGGATCGCATGCATGTAGAAACGGACTCCCCTTTCTTGGCTCCGGTACCAATGCGTGGAAAAAAGAATGAACCAGGCTTTGTTAGTCATACAGCTCAATTCGTTGCAGACCTAAAAGGCATTCCTCTAAAAGATTTCTGCGAACAAATCACGCAAAACAATCTAAAAGTATTCCCTAAATTAGCTGCTGCTTACCAGTAAATTAAACATTAAGCTGCCTTAGTTTCTTTGTGAATGCTAACATATAGCAAACAACAAGGGGGATCTATGCGCGGTTTCATAGGTTTATTGGGCACAGCAGCTCTAGGCGCTGCAAACGACAATTTCTTTAAAAGTGCACTAGTCATGTTAATCACCTTCAAAGGCATGCAGGTTTGGGGCTTGGAACCGAAAAGTGTTATTGCTCTTGCAGGTGGTATTTTCATACTCCCTTACTTTCTGTTTTCAGGAATTGCTGGTGAGATGGGAGACTCCTTGGAGCGTTCTTCCATCATGCGAAAAACCAAATATTGGGAACTCTTTATCATGGCCTTAGGAGTTCTGTGTTTTTATATGGAAGCATATGGTTTTTTACTGATTGTCCTATTTTGCATGGGAGCGCAGTCCACCTTTTTTAGCCCAGCAAAATACTCAAGCATTATGGATCTAAGCAGTGAAGATTCGTTTGTAAAAGCCAATGCACAAATGGAAATGACAACCTTCGTAGCCATTTTATTAGGAACCATCGGAGGAGGTTTGGCAGCCAAGACTGGTAGCTATGCAGTGATTTCTGCCGTTATTTTAGGAATGGCAATCTTAGGAATTCTAAGTTCCTACAAAATACCAACTCTAAAGGCTTTGCTACCTGACTTAAAATGGAGTTTTAATCCAATCACGCCCTCTATTAGAATCATAAAAGATAGCTTTAAAAGTAAAGACATCTACTACAGTATCTTAGGAGCATCTTGGTTTTGGTTTGTAGGCGCTTGCTTGTTATCAGTAATGCCCATTTTCGCAAAAGAAATGCTTCAATCAAACGAAAGTGTCGCCACCGCTTTTTTAGCCTGTTTTACCGTTGGAATCGGTCTCGGCTCTTTGGCTTGTGAGAAACTTAGCTTCAAAAATGTCGAATTAGCACTCACGGTAATTGGTGCTGTGGGAATCGGCCTATTCATGCTAGACCTATCCATTCTAGACACCTCTTCTTTTCAAAGCGCATCAGAACTCTTAGATCTAAACGCTTTTTTTGCCCTAAAAAATAGTGTTCGAATTTTTGCTGATTTAGTTTTGACCTCTTTGTTTTTAGGAATGTTTGTTGTGCCATTTAATGCTTGGATGCAAATGGTAGGAGAGAATATGCGCTCGCGAGTCGTGGCCTGCAACAACATCATCAATGCAATTTCTATGGTAATCTCTGCCGTGTTTTTAATGTTTCTCTACAGTTTAAAATTAGACGTAAAACAAATATTCGCTGTCTTAGCATATTGTAATTTTGCCGTTTGCATTGCTTTGTTTTTGTTTTATCCCAAAATCATAACCCGTTTTTGGATTTTCACAAGTGCGCGTTTTCAGAAAGACAGAAACCAAATCACCGACATTAAATCCCTTCAGCAACCCTTGGTTTTTTTAAAGATCAATGAAAAAAAGGATTTAGCAAAAGCTCTTTTTACAAGCCCCAATATGGACCGAGCTTTCTACAAACTTGATTTCTTGGAGAAAAATAAAAAACTAGAAAAGCTTTTACAAAAAAGTGGTTTCGAAAACTGGCCTGAATCCAGTCAAAGCAATCTAATGCCAGACAGAAAATCTGCTAAAAACCTTTTTCTTTACCAAAATGAAAGCGACAAAAAGGATATGCTCTCTGCCCTAAAGAAAGAGTCCATTACTGAAGATCAAATTTATATGTAAAAGAACAACTTCTTCAAAAAGGAGGAGCCTTAGATATTTGAGCTTTAATCCAAGGCTTTGCACTCAAATCCAAATCATCAAAACCAGTGGTGATTTGGATATTTTCAAAACCTAACTCATAGACTTCTTTTGACCACTGATCTCCTCGCACATTGCCCAAATCCACATCGATGTAAATTTCGGCGTCCTTAGGAATTTTCGCGGAAGCGGCCATAAAATCTTCTGCACTACTAAAGCTCATAAAGTTTTCTTGGTTTTTACCGGCCGACATTTTCCAGATTTTTCTTACCAATGGGTCATCATCGATAAGTACTTTCATCTTTAACCAAGAGCCTTCCGTACTCCCTGGCAATGAATTTACAGCGGCAAGGTTTTCTTGAGCAACCGACCTACTAAGGGATCTGTCTTTTTCAAAGTTGGGAAAACTAAAAACAAAAAGCTCATAGGAGTTCATCAAAATTTTAGGCAACAAACCAATTCCATATTGAGAACACATACTTAAAACTCGTTCATCATCATAACGTGAACTCACCAAAACAGATGAATTTTGAATATGGTTTCGAAGAATAAACTCAATGCCGTTAGAGCGACTATGTATTAATTCAAAATCTACCAAAAACACCGCATGATTATTCTTTAACTTTAAGACTTCTCGTTGGGCACTTTCTAGATGATAAAAAGAATGAATCTTGTTTTCGATGCCTAAATCTCTAAAACGAGATTTCCACATCTCATGAATGTTTTGATCATCATCGATGATGACAATGTCTTGCTCAGGCTCAAGATTTAGTTTACCCGTAAACCAAGAAGGTCTTTCAGAAATCGGTAAACTAACCAAAACCTTACTTCCTCTACCTGGCTCACTCTCAATTCGAACATTCCCACCCCATTCTTGGGCAGACTTTCGAGCGTGATAAAGCCCTAATCCTTGTCCATCTTTTTTGCCAAAGGACATGCCCTTTTCAAAGAGTTTAGGAGAGAGTTCTTCAGGAATTCCGCAACCAGTATCAATAACACTCAAAATAACTTGGTCTTGATTTCTATCGATTTCAATTCCTACATTTCCATGACCATCGATGCTTTCTACTGCGTTGTTTATAATATTAGATAAAACACGTTTGAACTCTTGCTGATTTAGTTTCACAAAAACTTCTTGAAGGCTTTCGGCCACATAAAGGTCAATTTCAATATTTCTGTACTTAAATTGCAAACGTTTCTCAGACAAAATACTATTCACCAAACCATACAAGAGATGAGTAGATCCCTTCGCTCCTCCTCCAAGGTTTCGATCTCTTTTGTTTTTCAAATCATTTACAATGTCTTCGATTCGCTCAATAGACCTTTGAATCATTAGCCTCTGATTCTCAGGAACGTCCATCAAGTCTTTAGTTGCCACTTTTAGCGCTAATAAAGGCGACTGAATATCATGACTTACCTGGGAACTTAGCTCAACCAATACCTGCGCTCTGGCCTGGGCAATTCGGCTACGAAGGTATATTAATAAAAATCCCATCAACACAAACCAGGCTAAAATCAAAAAATAAATTGTATTGCCCGAAATCGCCATCATGGTAGAAAAATCCACAGGAATACATACCAAAAGATCTGTAGCGGAATTTAGCTTGCAACGAACATAGTCGTAATTTTCATTTTCAGTACTTAAATGGGTTCTACTCTTGGAGCCGGTTAAAATCTTTTTTTGAATTTCATCCAAGGACAGTATTAGCCTTAAAACACCGAGCTCAATGCCATCATTCTCAATTTTTGCAAATCTTTGAATGTAGCGACGACCTTGGTGCTCCATATACTGCCAACGTAAATCTCTCTCGCCTAATTCGCGATCTAAAATACTAAAGGAAAAACGATCTAAATTGGTAGCGTTGGTTTTTCCAAAGTAGTGTTGGTCCGAGTCATATACAAATATATTGGGAGTGATTTTTAACAAACGCAAAGGCTCTTCCAATGCATCCATTGCCGCTAAATTTACATTAAAACTAAGATGAGAAAGAAAGCTTCGCTGATTTGCAGCCTTCAAGATTTGTTGCCAAATGTCTTCAACTTCTTTTTCAACAATTTCTTCTGTATTGGAAATGCTTTTATCCAATTGGCTATCAATTTCTAATGCGACAAAAGTAGCTCCCATTAAGAGCATAGTAAAAGTAAAAATAATCACTAGTCGATACGTTTTACCGCTATCATAAGGGAAATATTCTCGAAGTTTCTCGATCATTTGGTCCCCTTCTTTTCTCTAACCTTGGTTCCATACACGACATTTAACATGGGCAATCTTTTTTCTGGAATTTTAATTTCAAAATGTTTGGCTGTGTCTTTGTTGACAAAAAAGTCATAACCGAGACGTCGTTCAAAGCCTATTCGGCGGAGTTTTTTAGACAACAAATAACCTTGCACTTGCTCCCCTAACTGCTCTCCTAGTTTTCTGCTGTTTGAGGCCTGGGCAAACAAAGCACCAATTTTTACATTTACGTCGGATATTCCAATACTAGGAACCTGAAGATTCTCAAGCATCCAACGACCAATTTTACTAACTTTTATTTCTTGGCCTTTTTCATTATAAACATTGTAAGGAATCAAGGTCCAAACCAGGTCGATGTCTTTTTCCACAGTCTTCAGACCTTCTTTCCAATCTTCAAATTGCGAGGACTTAATCACTTTAACGACTTCTATTTTTCCCTTCTTGCCAAGTCGAGCTTCCTCTAGTTTTGAGAAGCTTTCAATTTGCGGTAAAATGCTCTTTAAAATTAAATAAGAAGACATCTCGTCAGAGGTAACGATGGCAATTTTTTGTACCGGCATCATTTCTCTTAAAACTCGAAGACTGGCTGCGATTGGCTTTTTATCTTCGATTCCGCCAACATACTGTGTTGGATTTTTTTGGTACCATGGAATCTCAGCCACACTGCGATTCATTCCCATAAAAAATACGGGTTGATCAAAGCCTTTTGGTAGAGGATGAATTACCTCTGCCGCTTCATCATCACTAATCACTAAAATGCTGGGGCGAAAATCCTTGATCTGTTGGTGTAAAATTTTACGGTGTTTTTGTACCAATTTTTTATGTGTTTTAAAATTATCCCAATGAAAATTTTGAAACACCGGTTGAAGATCATTATAGTCTAGAACACTAAATTTAAAACTAGTATGAGGAAAGCGTTGGCGAACTACATCTTTAAATCCATTAAGAAGTTGATGACCTCTTTCGCCAATTGGATAGCTGTGAATAAACAAAATTCTCTCTCCCTCAAAAGCCGAATTGGCTTGAGAATCAGCATTTGCCTCTAGCAGCATTGCGGAAAGAGCAAGCAAGCAAATCATTGGAAAAAGAAAGTATTTTGATTTCATCATACAGCTACTTTTAAAGCAAATACCAGGCCACAAAATATATCTAATTTCAGGTACTTAGAGGTAATGTTTAACGCAAAAGCATGAGCAGATTCATTGAAAAACATAAAATGGCAATGCAGTGTAAAAGACTTCGACGTAGGCAAACCAGCTGAGATTCCCACAAAAAATCTTGTCCGCAAAAAAAAGCGCGTGCTAAACTTCAGTCATGGCTACCCCCAAGCATCTTTTTGTATTCGCACAACTTCAAATTAACGATTTAAAAAATCGTGAAAAAACCCTTGTAGAATTAGAACGTCTCAAAGAAGAAAGCCTGAAAGAGTTTGGCTGCCTTCAGTTCAATATTTTGGAAGACATGGCTAACAAAGACATTGTTTATCTTTACGAAGAATTCAAGGACCGTAAGGCAATGGACGATCACTTTGACGAAGAGCACACTAGGCACTACCTTGATCAAGAACTAACCAAGGTAGTTGAAGCAAACTTTATGACTAAGTTTTGCTAAAGCATTAAAGGTTCATATAGCGATTTAAATCGATGACACCTCTTTCTTTAGAAACATCATTGTAGGTTTTTGAATTAAGCTCATCATAAACTTGCCAGAAGTTAGAATCCGATCGAGACATACTGTACTTCTTAAGTAGTTTTTCTACGGATTCTTTGCCCTTTGCTTTTTTCATTTCACTAATAAATTCGATCATAGTTTGCTCATCCAATTTCATGATTAAATTAGCATAGCTTGCCCCCATGCCTTGGATCATGGTGATACTATCATTCTCAGGGTGGCGACGATCATCTTCGAAAAATAACATGGCAACATTGTAATGGTCTTTATTGTGAACTATGGTCCACAACTGATCTTTCCAACTCAAAAGAATGGCATCCGGTAAATGTTGAACAGCGCTTGATGGCAGAGCTTCCAGTTGTTTCAAAAAGAAATCCTTTTTATCTCTATCTAACAAAAGCTGAGAGCGACTATAGTGCTTGGCTTTTAAATCTTGCAAGAAGCCTTCTTTATTTAAAGGCTTTTTGACTTGAAAACGGCTGCCTTGATACACATACCTTTCACTCAATTTTTCTCTAGCGTCATCGGTCAATACATCAACCAAACGCTTTGCAATAGACTCTTTTTGTTTCGGTACTTTTTGTGTCCACTTTTCTCTTAGCTTTTGTCTCTGAGACTTATCTAAGAAACTCAAAAATAGATCCTCGGAGGCGACCCTAGAAATTTCCATAAAAAGCCTAGAGTTTAACTGATGAAGAATTGGTCCAAAAACATTGTATCCAGCGGTTAGATTATAGTAGATCGACTCAAAAACATGATAGTCCAATACCCAAACGGTTTTAGGAATTTCCCCTCTTAATCCACGCAATATACTGGCACTATTAAAGTGTCGAAAAATACTCAGTGCAGCGTTTGTGTCTTTGCGCTCTCCATTCCAAAGCCATGATTTATCTAAATCTCCCAACTCATCAACATGTCTAAACTTGGCCTCTACGCTCCTCCAATAATTGTCACGAAAATCCACCAAAGGTTTAAAGTCATCTGCAATGGCTGAAGGAAACTCTATGGACTCTGTAACCTCTTTGTAGGCTTTTTCTGAGTTCACCAACACATCTTTGCTTGGGTCTACGAAAAACACCCAAAAATGATCATTAATAACATTTACAGCCGTTTGCCCTTTACAGACAGGGCCTTTGATAAAAGTCATTACATGATAGGCTGAGTTTTCTAGAAAAAATTCGTAGCGCGCCTTTACCGGAATGCTTTTAAAGGTTCGAAAAGGATTTGAAGCCTGTTTGCCAAATGCAGGCATTGTCTTTGGCGTTTCTTTCCATTTACTTTGAAAGAAATCCTGCTCCCATTTTTGTCTTCGTTTTTCACTGAAAAGAAATGGGATGTTTGCTTTGTGAACTATGGTTTCCGTGCTAGGTCGTAGCCTGTAATAAAACTCTTTTCCAGGATCATCAAAAGGGAAAACAGTAGCAATTTCTTCGATTTTACCAATCTTTGTTTTTGAACGAACTAAACGGAAAAACACCTCGGGACGTATTTCAAAATAAATATCCGCCAGGAATAAATGTTCGTAAAAGTAACGCGATACCAATTGAGCTTTTAAACTAGGGCGATTAAAAAAAGCTTCCCATTGAAGGATTTTGGCTTTGAAAAAATCTGCTTCCGAAATCTTAGCCTCTAACTTTTCTAAAACTGGGCCATGAGAACCATCACTGATCCATTTCATAATCGTACTAATTTGTGATTTTTCCAAGGCAGGTAAACCATAGGGCATTCTTCCTGCAGGATTTTTTTCTAAGTACTTTTCGAATTCTTCATCCCCGCCATTTTGAGGGCAAACGCGCGAGTCTTCTGCTAAATACTTCTTTTGCTTTTTTGACTCTGGACCTTCCATTCCATTAATCATTTTTAACAAAAGAAAGGCTGAGTTATCACCGACCACTGGAAAAAAAGATTTTTCTCGCCAAGCATTCTCAGAGTGAGCATCGATGTATAGCCTTGTAGGGCTTTTTGCCTTTATATCATTAAAGTCAAAAATATCGTTTTTGGTCCCACCCCTCTTAACACCTTCGTAGCTAGTTAACTTGAGCTGGCAAGGAGCGTTGAAGCAGGAATGGCAAGCGACACATCGATTGTCAAAGATACTCTGAACATTGTTCTCGTAAAATTCAATTTTTTGGTCTAAGTCAGATTTGTTTTTGGTCTCTAGACTTTGCTGAGCAAATAAGCTGTTAGAACTCACACACAAAAAGAATAAAACTTTCAGTGCATACAAAACGGACATTTTTTTATCAAGTATTGGTTTATTGTTTTTCATAGTGTCGAAAGACTACAAAAATCATAGAAATTACGCAATCTCTGCCATTAAAAGCAGAAAAAATAGGCCTTTGTTGTTTTTTTTAAGCCTAAGGATTGCAATTGCCAAAAAACCAACTGCCTATAAAACAGGAAATAATAAAGCCTAAGCCCTTCCCTAAGAGAAAAGCTCATAGAAGCCAATAATGCTTAAAACAATGGGCAAAAAGACAGCCTGCAAAAGCAAATATTCTGGGAGTTCGTTGGTCTTATCTAATCAAAATTTTATTGGCTTAAATGGGCACTGCATTGATTTCATAAATTGCCATAGATTTTCTTTTAAGATATGATCCCGGCGTGTTTTCACAATTTAAATAAAGGAGATAAAATGGCCAAACTACGTGTTGGTATTAATGGTTTTGGAAGAATTGGAAGAATCCTTTTTCGTGCAGGTTTTGAACGCCTAGACATCGTAGGAATTAACGATTGTGGTGGTGCTGAAACAGCTGCTCATTTGCTTAAATACGACTCCTCACACGGAGTATACGATAAATCAGTTGAAGCCGGTGAAAACTCGATCACGGTGGATGGTAAGAACATTCCAATCTCATCAACAAGAAACCCAGAAGAAATTCCTTGGAAAGACTGGGGTGTTGACGTTGTTTTAGAATGTACTGGTGCTTTCAAAAACAAAGAAGACTTTCAACGTCATATGAAAGACTCTGGTGTAAAAAAAGTATTGGTTTCCGCTCCTGCTCCAGGTGCTGACTTTACAGTTGTATATGGTATTAACCACAAAGATTATAAACCTGCTGAACATGACATTTTAAGTAATGCATCTTGTACTACAAACTGCTTGGCTCCTCTTGCAAAAGTACTTAACGAAGAGTTCGGTATTGAATCAGGTATGATGACTACAGTTCACTCTTATACCAATGATCAAAAGGTTTTAGACTCTGCTCATAAAGATCTTCGTCGTGCTAGATCAGCAGCCGTTTCAATGATCCCAACTACAACAGGTGCTGCCGTAGCTGTAACTAAAGTATTGCCAGAATTAGAAGGTAAAATTGATGGAACAAGCGTACGTGTACCAACTCCGAACGTTTCTTTAGTAGACTTCGTGGTAAACACTAAAAACAAAGTAACTACAGAAACTGTAAATGCAGCTCTTAAAAAGGCATCTGAGTCTTCTTTAAAAGGTGTTTTAGCTTATGAAGACGCACCTTTGGTTAGCTGTGATTATATGGGGAATAAATACTCCTCAATCGTAGACACTTTGAGCACTATGGTTATTGGCGATAATATGTTAAAAGTTATGTCTTGGTACGATAATGAAGCTGGCTTTTCTAATCGCATGATTGATCTAGCCGAGTACATTCAAGAACAAGGTTTATAATTAAAAAATACATTTTTTCTTAGGTCGGACCTCGGTCTGACCTTTTTCTTTGGAGAAATAAATGAATGCTTTAGATGGAATTCAAAAAATCACTGATATTGACTTAAAAGCGAAGAAGCTTTTTTTACGACTAGATCTAAATGTTCCACTTGATGGTAATCGAATTGTGGATGACTTACGTATCAAGGCGGCTCTACCAACCATTCAATACGCGATTGAGGCTGGCGCAAAAATCATGCTGTGTTCTCATTTGGGTAGACCGAAAGAAAAAGGTGATCCAAGTTGTAGCCTAGAACCAGTAGCTGTACACCTTAGTGAGTTATTAAAAAAAGAAGTAGTATTAGTAGAAGATCCTGAAGGCGATGGAGCTAAGGCATTGATCAATGGCCTAACTTCCAACCAAATTTTACTTCTAGAGAACATTCGTTATGCTAGTGGTGAAACAAAAAATGATGAAAAGCTTGCAGAACATTTTGCTAGCTTTGTTGATGTATACATCAATGATGCCTTTGGAGCCTCTCACCGTGCCCACGCAAGCATTAAGGCTTTAGCCGAAAAAGTTCCCGTAAAAGGCATTGGCTTTTTGATGGAAAAAGAACTAAGCATGCTTGGTCGACTTTTAGAAAAACCTGAGACCCCCTATGTTGCCGTGATGGGTGGAAGTAAAGTATCTGATAAAATTGATTTAATTCAAAACCTAATGGACAAAGTAGATAGCTTCATCATTGGCGGTGCTATGTCCTATACCTTTTTAGCGGCTAAAGGAATTCCGGTTGGCTCAAGTAGAATCGAGTCAGAAAAAATTGGTTTCGCGAGAGATCTTATTGAAAGAATTGAGGGTCGCGGAAAGAAAATTTTATTACCTGTAGATCACATCGCAGTAAAAGAATTCAAAGCAGATGCACAAATCACTGAAACACCTACAGATGCAATTCCAGAGGGAATGATGGCTGTAGACATTGGACCAAAAACAAGAACTCTCTTTACTGGAGAAATTCGTCAGGCCAAGACTTTACTTTGGAATGGACCGATGGGCGTTTATGAAATGGAAGCCTTTGCTAAGGGAAGCTTACAAGTGGCTCGCGCTTTTGCTGATTCTGAAGGTTTTAGTGTAATTGGTGGTGGTGATTCAGCTGCCGTTGTTAACTCCACAGATTTCGCTGATAAAATGGATCACATCAGCACTGGCGGTGGCGCTAGCCTTGAGTACCTACAAGGTGACGATTTACCAGGTTTAGCAGCTCTAAGATCATAAGGGGGATAAAAATGATTTTTGCTGGAAATTGGAAATTAAATATGGGGCCGAAAGCGGTTCAAAACTTTTTTAAGGAATTTAAAGAAGCTAATATAAACGAAGAGACACAAAAACAATGTTATTTCTTCCCACAAAATTTGAGCCTTTCCTCAGCCATTGCCGCCGCAGAAGGTTTAAATGTAAACTTAGGAAGTCAAAACATCGCGGCTGAAAAGTCAGGTGCTTTCACTGGTGAAAATTCTCTAGAGGTTCTAGAAGAGCTAAAACTCGCTTACTGCCTCATCGGTCATAGCGAAAGAAGAAGCATATTCAAAGAAGATCTAAATGACATTCGTGCCAAAATGAACCTCTTAAACTCCTCAGCGGTTTCTGCCATTCTTTGTATTGGCGAAAGTCTTGAGGAAAGAGAAGCTGGTAAAACCAACGAAGTACTAAAAGAGCAATTAGAAACGGCTTTATTAGAAGTACCTGAAACAAAAGACTTCATCCTTGCCTATGAACCGGTTTGGGCCATTGGCACAGGAAAAGTGGCTAGCCCGGAAATGGCTGAAGAAGCACATTTGTTTGTAAGAAATTTTCTAAAAGAAAAGTATTCAGAAGAAAAAGCCAAAAACACAGCCATCCTTTACGGTGGAAGCGTGAAGCCAGAAAGTAGCAAAGGCCTTTCACAAATGCCTAATATTGACGGCTTCCTAATTGGTGGTGCTTCTTTGAAAGTAGACAGTTTCAAGGGAATTATTGATAATTCAGAGTCTTAAACAGCTGACATAGGGAGTTTTTGCAGGTTTATTAAGCAACTTTTCCCTATCTACCAATCAACACACAGTTTTCTGGACAAAATATTTGGTTTTTTCTATAGTCTGATAGTTCCAACGGAGGATATTTAAATATGTTAACTTTTATTAGTGTAATCCACATCTTAGCAGCATTGATTTTAATTGGTTTAGTTCTAGCCCAAGATTCAAAAAGTGGCGGAATGGGTATGTTAGGTGGTGGTTCATCAAGTGTTTTTGGTGCCTCTGGTGGAGCAAATATTCTTGTAAAAGCAACTAGAACGGTTGCCATCGTATTTGCAGCTACTTGTATTGGACTTACCATTATGAGTGCCAACTCCACTAAATCAGTGATCGATGCCCTACCGGCTAGCGTTGCTACTGATGCAGCACAAGAAGCCCCTGCGGCAGACATGGCAGCTCCACAAGACTCAGCTCCAATGGCTGAAGAAGCTCCTGCCAAAGAAGAAGCACCAGCTCAATAATTTAAACTGAAATATATTTAACGAAAGAGAGCTAGATTTAGCTCTCTTTTTTTTATTCCCTACAAGCTAGAAATTAAAAAAACTGCCCTGATAGGTTCTCAAAAATAGAGTCCTGAAGATCAAACATTTCTTTAGCATCTTCTTCGTTGGTTTCGTGCTCAAAGCCCAAAAGGTGCAATACACCATGTAGATACATATAAGCTAACTCTTGCTCAAAACTGAGTTTGTGTTCTTTAGCATTCTCACGAATCACTTCAATGCAAAACACTAACTCCCCCAAACTAGATTCTTCTACCGGGGCAAAACTTAACACATCAGTGGCTTTGTCTTTGGATCGAAAATTTAAATTTAACTCTCTAATCTTTTCTTCATCAACAAATACAGCCACTAATTCTTCAACCTCAGAAGGTATTAAAACATCTCTCTCCACCAAGGAGCTAACTATGGCCTCGGACCAATCCATGAGAAAGGTTTCGGGAATTTCGGTTTTGGTTTTATTAACAAACAAAATTTCCATGCTAATTCACTATATTGGATTTTGTAGAAGGACTGTACTCTGACAATCTTCCACCCGCCTCTTTCGGATAATCAATTCTCTGATGATAAATGGTAAGAAGAGTTCTAATGAAACTCTTTTCAATGATTTTCAAATCTCTTAATGTAAGAGCACAAGCCTCAAGCTGGCCATCCATAAACTTATTGTGAATGACATTTTTGACAATATTTTGTAATCGTACTGGCGTTGGTTCATCCAAAGACCTAGCCGCCGCTTCGATACTATCTGCCAACATCACTACACCAGCTTCTTTAAACTGTGGCTTAGGACCTGGGTATCTAAAATCTTCTTCTCTGGCAGAATGAAGCGCTTCGTTTTCACTCTGCTTGGCCTTGTTGTAGAAATATGCGATCAAACTTGTACCATGATGTTGTCGAATGATATCAATGATTGGTTTTCCTAGTTTGTATCTCTCACCCATTTCAACCCCATCCTTAACGTGCGCAACTAGGATCGTCTTACTCATATTTGGTGAAATATGATCATGGGGATTAAATTCTTTCTTTTGGTTTTCTACAAAGTACTCAGGGTGTAAGCTTTTTCCAATGTCGTGATAGTAGGCCCCCACTTTTGCCAATAAAGCATTGGCTCCAATTTCTTCACAGGCTGCCTCACACATGGTTCCAACCACTATACAGTGGTGATAAGTCCCTGGAGCTTTCACTATCATTTCTTTTAACAATGGATGGTTTAAATTGCTTAACTCCAATAGTCTGACATCCGTCGTAAAATTGAAAACACTCTCAAAAATAGGAATCAAGCTAGTAGCAATCATAGAAGCTAAAACACCACTCATAAAACCAGCAGCAGAGTTCCAAGCGATATGAAACCAAAGTCTCTCGCCACCACTAAGGTAGGTTAATACAGCAATCACAAGCATCTGCACAAGGCCAGTACGAATCCCGGCATAATAGATATCATTTCGCTTAGAAAAGCTAAAAACACCTCTAGCTGCAGCGATTCCAGCAAACAAGCTAACCACCATAAAGGTAAAACTAAAGTTTAATAATACGCCTGTCACAACTGCAATAAAAATACAGAACATCCAAATGATCTGAATGTTTGTCACCAATAGAGCTAGCATCATACCAGCTACACCAATAGGATTTAAATAATGAAAAAACTCATCCGAAATTGGAAGTCCCACTTCATCGAGTGGAGAAAGAGCATTTAAAAATAGAGCTAACTTAGTGATTAAAACAGAAATGATCGTTATAGATAAAATAGCACCAAGGTGACGATTTTCAATGCGAATGCGCACGCTAGAATAACGTCTCACATAACTAAACATCACCAAAATAAGACTCACAAACAAGACCGCCATAGCAAAGGACATTAAGTCCGTCTGGCGCTTTTGATTCAGTCTTCTGATTTGATCAAGAATGATAATGTGTTGAGGCTGAAAGGTAGAACCTTCAGAAACGATGACCTGTCCTTTTTTAATAGAAAGATTCACCTTTACCACAGAGTTTCTAGCTTTTTGCCTTCTCTCTTTCGTTTCATCTCTCATCAAAATCATATTTGCGCTCAAAAGATTTTCGGCAAATTTTGCGAGAGTACGACGCCCCTTGGTTTTTAATACATTCGTTTTAAGGTTTCTAGGCCACACAAAATCTCGTTGGATGGATCGAAGGTCAGCAATTTCATTTACTGGGAACTTTAACTCATCCCCTTTTCCATCCAAACTTAATATTACGGCTTCCCTTTTAGAAAGCTGCAAAGGTCCAAGATCGGCAATGATTTTAACACCAACATAGGGCTCCAAAAGATTTACCAAAAGATTGGCTACATCAATGGAAAACCTTTGTTCTGCCAAAAACAAAAACACTCGATCGTCTACTTGCTTGCCAAGGATTTCCTCAAAACGTTCTTTATTTTTTTGCAGAAATTCACTGATCTGCTTGTCTTTTTTAAACTCAGATCGTGACCATTTTGTTCCGACCAAACGTCCACGCATTTCTTTGAAACTTGAGTAAACTCGATCAAATAGGCTTTCGTAAATGTCACGATCGTAACGAAAAATCGGAGGTACACTTTCTTCGGCGCGAACTCTTTTTTCAGCCGTTGCAATTTCATCTACCATTTCAAAGGTAATCGGCGAACGAATATCAATGGCAGCAATGTCCCCTTCTTTATAACCTGTATAAATAGGGTCAAATTCTAGATTGATTAAAAAGGCCAAAAAGATAGAGCAGACAAACAACAAAGCAGTCATACGAACTTTGAAGCTCGACTCTAGAAGGTAAAGCATCTTTCCCAAAAAGGTTCTCTCAATTCCTAAACTGTTTACCCAGTTTAAAAACTGATCCCCTTGATCTTGGTACTTTGATCGGTTTACCGATTTTTGTTTTCCGTTCTTCTTCTTTTCCACACTATTCCTTTGTTTCATTTTAGAACAATTGATCGTGCGTGTCACTTTTCATCTTAATACTATTATCGGCATTCGCTCTTACTAACCCCAGAAAATTCCTTAAAAATAAATGGAATTTCCAGAGTTAACACGGCCTAGGCCCTGTATATTTGAGATCAAAGTCTTGCTACTAAAAAGCAAACCAGTTTTTTCAAAAAAAGATCATTTAAAAAGCAAGCGCACAATAAAAAACCAATCTAGTTTTCTAGGCTACAGCTCCCTCATTTTTTACAAGTTTAAGAGATGAGTCTGGCTAAATTTGTAATTTTTTATTAGTCTCTCTTCATGAAGAATTACCTTAAAGAATTGCAAGAATTCGAATCCGTAGTCAGCGCCCTTCGCGACCCAAAAACAGGTTGTCCTTGGGATTTACAGCAAAACCTAAACTCACTCACTCAATTCATGAGTGAAGAGTCTTCAGAGTACATCAGTGCCGTGGCAGGTGGTAAGTCTGAGGAAATTAAAGATGAACTGGGTGATGTACTCTTGCAAGTGTTTTTAAACGCAAAGGTCGCTGAACAAGAAGGACTCTTTACTCTGGAAGATGTCGTTAAAAACATTAAAGAAAAAATGATTCGCAGGCACCCTCATGTGTTTTCAGATACAAAATTAGCAGACTCTGAAGCCGTTAAAGAGAATTGGGAAAAAATCAAACAAACAGAAAAAAAGAACACTCCCCTAGAAAAACTTTTTAGCATTCCAAAAAGCTTACCGGGCTTATTAGAGGCGACAGAAATAGGTAAAAGCGTTGCCAAACTAAACTTTGAATGGCCTAGCGCTAGAAGCATTTTATCTAAACTTCACGAAGAAGTGGCAGAAGTCATTGAAGAACTGGACGCTGTTTCCTCTGAAGATGATTTTAAAACCGACAAAGAAGCCTTTCGAAAAATGGAACATGAAATTGGAGATCTCTTATTTGTGGTTTCTCAATTTTCTCGAAAACTAAAAATCAATCCGGAACTAGCAGTGAAAAAATGCAACGAAAGGTTTTTTCAACGATTTTCTCATGTCGCTAAAAAAGTAGAAGAAGCAGGGAGAGAATTTAATGATTTCACAAGCGATGAGATGGAAAACTTTTGGACAGAAGCTAAAAAAATTGAAAAGTCAAAGTTCTAATTAGGAAGGATCTAGAATTTGTTCTAAACTAATTTCTAAACCAGACTGATAGTTTTGAATTTTACATTTTAAATGATTGTGTTTGCATAGATAGCCAACAAGACTCAAGCCAATTCCAAAGTGTTTGTATTCCTGATCCAACTGAAAGAACGGCTTTGTTACATTAAATAGCTGATCCGATTTAATTCCACCGCCCTCATCTAAGAAAACAATTTTATACCATGATTCATCGCCAGAGAGAGTTACCTTAATTTTTTTCTTTTTTTGCTTATGATTCGCTCGTAGCGAATTATCTAAAATATGATATACAACTCTCTCCAAGAACAAAGGATTCTCAAAAAGAACATCATCTTCCGATTCCACTTTAAATTCTAGTTCTTGCTGAAAACCATAGAATCCTAAAAGATGATTAAAAATTTCCGTCAGCATGGAACCAAAGGAAACATTTTGTTTCTCTGAAAGTTTATCTGTTGGGCTAGCATAAGATTTTAAATTATCACTAATATGGCCCACTTTTGACTCGGAGATATCTAAAAGATTTAAGACTTTTGAAACCTTTTCGATGTCAAAATCCTCTTTAGATTTAATTCGCCCAAGCTGCACTGAGGCTGATTTTAAGATGCTTAAAGCATTGTTTAACTCATGAGAAAGAAGCCCACCAATTAATGCAAGATCTCCCAAAATTTGGTCTTGAAACAAATATTTGTTATCGGGCTTTTTATTATCCATAAAAACTGTTCGGGCCTCAAAAATAAAAGTTAAAGCTTTTATAAATCTTAACTTTTCATTGAGCATCCTTGAAGGATTAAATACGTTTCTTAAGGACCATGGACTAGCTAGACATCTTTTGCTTATGCCTATCTAACATTTTAAAGACTTGATCCGGCGAGAATGGTTTTTCAAGATAGTCCCGCTCCTGCAACCCAGGAACTTCCTCGCCCGACATAATGCATAGGCTTAAATTGGGAGGTAAATCTCTAGAAAATTCGATACCAAGGCCTTCTTTTAAATTGTTATCACAAATTACAAAATCAACTTTTTCTTGATTCTCTACAATAAACTTTTGCGCTTCAAAAAAATTAGTAAAACCCACCACCTGCAAGTCTTCTAACTCCAGCAAATCCGTTAAAGCACTCAGTAAATCTTCTTCGTCTTCAATAATAACATACATAACTAAGCACCACGTTCGGATGTACCATCCATTTTCGTTTTATAATAACCAAAAACCTCATACAAACTATCAATGAACTTTGCATCAAACTTATCACTATGAAATTCAGTAATTTTGTTAAGCGCCATTTTTGCTGGGTTGTCGTGCTCTTTAAAATCACGGAAACACAGATTAACAAACAAATCGACTAAGCCAACCACAGATGCCAAGGGCTGCTTCGAAGGACTACTAATTTGATATTCTGCACCTGTATTTAACTCTTCATGATTATGATGATAGCTAACAATATTAAGAACCTCTGAGGAAACTCCTCCAAGCTGCTACATAGAGACTAAAAGTCCATTTTCCCTATTTTCAATCTTAAAACTGACATAGTTGTGCTTACAAATGTACTCCACTAAACTCAAACCAGTCCCATTGTGTTCCAAGTTTTCTTGCAATTGAAAAAAAGGCTTTGTCACATAAAAATGCTGATCAAGTTCAATACCACCACCCTCATCCGCAATGGTGAAACGATAAGCCGCTTTTTCTTTTTCTAGTTTTACAAATATTTTCTTAGCCGTGGCTTTATGATTGGCAATGATTGCATTTTCTAAAAGATGAAAAACCACACGTTCGAGAAACTGTGGATTCTCCCAAATCGTCGCTTCCTCGGTCCACGTCCAATTCTAGGACCTGTTCAATGCTATAAGCATTTTTAAGCTGGTTAAAAATCTCAGAAACAAAATTCTTAAACTTGATATTTTCTTTTTGCACAGAATGCTCTCGAGGATGTGCATAAGCGCGAAGATTATCGCTAATAAACTTCACCTTATCCTGACTGCTGCGTAACATTGAGATGATTTTTGTTACCGTGAGCTCGTCGAGCTTGCCCCTCTCTAACCTTGTCTCAAGGTTGCTCGCTGCCATATCTACAATACCGATGGTGTTATTTAACTCATGAGCGATCAGCCCGCCAAGTAAGGCTAAATCTCCATCATATTCTCTTTTAAATCTGCTTCCTCTAGGGCCTTTTTCTTTTTCTTCATATTTAGCTTTTCAGTAAAAGCCTTAGATAAGTCTAGGTTTTACCAAAACTAGTAGAAAAGAGTAAGATCCTGTCTCAAAACAAAATCCCTTGTGTCAACAGACAAGGGCTCTTAACATTTCTTCGAAGGCCTGCGGCCTCTTCTTAGGCGATTTCTTAACTTCTGTAGCTCATCCGTCCCTAGAATTAATGCCGCAATAAAATACACCACAATACAAACTAGAATCAAAGGAAGCACATTCCACCTAGAATCGGCTACAAGCTGATCTTCGATGAGTCGAAAATAAAGCAAGATAACACCTGCCATTAAGGCGGCCGCGAGAACACTTTTTAAAGTGGCCTTAAAAAATAAAGCCCAACGAAAACCTCTGAACTCTTTTTGATAAAGGGAAAACTGCACCACAAGATTAAAAAATCCGCTGATGGCTGTACTAATTGCTAAACCTTTTACTCCGTAATTTGTTACGAAATAGCTAACAATACTAATGTGTAATAACAAAGAGGAAAGCGTTCCCCCAATAGGCATCCAAACTTTTTGAGAGGCGTAAAAACAAACATTCACGATTCGAACGCTTGCAAATATTAGTAAGCTAAAGGCGTAAATCTGCACTACACTAGCGGTTTGCGCTGCGGAATAGGCGCTAAACTCACCTCTTTGAAAAATAAGCCGTACTAAATCTTCTCCTAGAAAAAATAAACCTACTCCAGCTGGCAAAGCGAGAAAGATCGTAAACTGCAGTTGCTTTTGAAATTCTAGACTAAACTTTTCATGATCATTCCTAGCCCAAAACTCAGATAAGCTTGGCAACAATGCCGAAGCAAAACTAACGGCGATCAAACTTAGTGGTAGCTCTAGTAATCGATCCGCATAATAGATCCAAGAGTTGGCGCCGTTTTCAATGGTGGAAGCAAAATACACATTCACCATGTTTGTGATTTGTAAAACTCCCATGGACAAAAAGGCTGGTGTGGAGTTTTTAAAAACCGCTTTTACCTCGGGGCTAAATACATAGCTTTGTAACTTAGGTATTAATCCCAACTTTTTAATCGCAGGCACTAAAAAAGCCATCTGCAAAAAACCACCAATCAAGGCCATCCAACTTAAGCCTTCCCCTGGAATTTCAAAAATAGAATCGGGAAGTAGACAAGCAATGATCAAAGAAAGATTTAGTAAAGCAGGGGCAAAAGCTGCTCCAAAAAACTTCTTACGGCTATTTAGAAGCGCCATAAAAAACGCGAACATACAAATGAACAACAAGAAAAAAGACATAATCCGCAGAAAGCGAATACTATAGGCCATCTTTCCAGCAATGGAAGTAAAGGCCTCCCCGCCCGCAATTACATGTAAAATTTGAGGAGCGAAAATAAAACAGATGATAGAAAAAAAGCCTAGCAGTAAAAACAAAAAGCTAAACAGCTGATTGATCAGCTGCTTTTCAGCCTCAGGCCCTCCAGACTCTCTGGTTTTCACCAAAATAGGCAAAAAGCTTAATGTTAGAGCACCTTCGCCAAATAACCTACGAAATAGGTTTGGAATTCGAAATGCAACTAGCCAAGCATCTGTAATTACAGTACTAAAGCTTGCTGCGACGAGAATATCACGCACTAGGCCTAAGACACGACTCCCTAGGGTTCCTAGGGCCATTTTAATTGCGGAGAACAGTACGCTGCTGGATCCTTGAACTTTTTTCACTTCATCTCCATCTTGATGTGATAAGTATCTTGCACACTTCAATAAGCCATGATAGATACATCCCTTCAGTAAATAGGATATTCCTGGAGGTTATAAGTTGGCAAACCATAAGTCTGCTGCAAAGCGCGCAAAACAAGACGTAAAGAAAGCAGAAAGAAACTCTCGTACTAAAAAGACGGTTAGAACTTTCGAAAAGAAATTAAGAACTGCTATCTCTGAAAACGACAAAAGCGCTGCTGAAACTTTACTTGTTTCTTACACTAGCAAATTAGACAAAGCTGCTTCTAAAGGTGTGATTCACAGAAATCAGGCTAGCAGAAAAACAAGCCGTCTAATGAAACAAGTTTCAGCGTTATAATTGCGATTTGAAACTAGATTTTTCAATGTGACTTAAGTAATTGCTTAAGTCACATTTTCTATTTGTGCATTCTCAGGATTTGGGCGCTATGAGACTTTTTCTCAAAATCCGCTTCTGCCTGAGTTTTCTCAGCGATAAAATCACGAATTCTTCGACGGTTTTCAAAAGCAAGATCTACAAATTCAATACCATAACGAAAACCCTCATGATCATGACGGGTATTGCGCACGTTCGCCTGAATCACCACAAAGCCATGATTTGGTACACGAAAACTCACCAACAGACGGTTCTCTTCGCTAATCTCGGCATCGATGTGAAACATCATTCCACCCTCGCCGATTTCAACGCCAACGCCTGTATAGTAAAGTCCTTTGCTTAAAACTCCCACGCTACTTTCAAAAATACGCCGAGGAAATTTTCTCTTTTCTTTGCTCATAGTTCTTTATCGACAAAAATAGCACAAGCTTAAAAAGACGAGGCCATAGCCTAGATCTTTCGCATCAGAATGAGTCATTCAAAGAATTCAATTAATTACGACAGATTTTTATTACGAAGTTTTCGATCCATAGAGATGATTTCAGAGGACTGCTTTTTAAGGCCTTATCTGTTAGCGCCAGGGCATGAATGCTTGCCTGTAGCTTTGGCTCTGGCCAGAGTTTAGCTTGCTCAATATAATCCTTTGTGAAAAAAGGAGGCAGTCTTAGGGCCTTTGCGATTGCAAAACGATCCTCTCCCCTGCTTAGAAGTTCTTTGGTGATATACAAGTTTTGTAGATGTCGGTTCAAAAGACTTAAAATCCCCACTTCACTTTGGCCCTGGGCCTTCAGGCTTTTTAGACTCTCTAAGGCTTTCCAACGTTGGTTTTTACCTACCCAATTTGTGAAATCGAAAACACTATCTTGCTTAGTCTTTGCCAAAACCTCAGTAACTACTTCGGTATTTACCAGAGACTGAGAGTCGCCTAAGAATAGCTTAAGCTTAGTCACCGCGTCTTTTAAATCAGCTAATTTTCCACCAACCAACTCGAAGACTAGGTTGTTTGCATCTGGTTCGATTTGCAAGCTTTCCGCTTTGATAAACTTATTAATCCACTTTGAAATTTCATTGGGAAAAGGACTGTAATACCGAACGCTTTGGCAATGCTTCTGCAGCTTCGTATAAAATGCCTTTTTAAAATCCATCTCAATGGCAGTGATCAACAAGAAAGTCGTTTCTGGAAGCTTTTCTAAGATACTAAGTAATTTATCTTGGTCCGCTTTTTTAAAGTCTTTATTGATCTGCAGTCGAACAACACGGTATTTGGCCATCATTGGCAAAGTGTCACAAAGATCCTGAAGCTCGACGAGATTCACATTGTCACTGAAGAAAGAATTAAAGTTAAACTCTTCTATCGCTCCATCGAGAGCGCGATTTACCAACTGATCGGCCTGCTCATCTATTAGAAATTTTTCTTCACCAAAGAGAAAAACAAGGTTTGAGATTTCATTTTTTTTCACCAAAGCACTAAATTCTGCCGGTTTTAAAACTGCCATTAAAATGCCTCCGTCATACGGGTAAAGGCCTCTTCCATAACTTGTTTACTCAAAACACGGAGACTATAGTTTTTTGCACTGTAATCATAGACAGGGTTGGAGCTATTTAAATCACTGCCACCAATTTGCGCTGCCGGAGTGGTTTTCTCTCCCGTAAACACAGAAGACCAAATCACCCTTTTATCAGTAACCCTACGCAGCCTAATCTCAACGATTACGCTGGTTTTGTAGTTTAAATTTAAGATGGTGTTGTCAGGTAACTCCGTCTTCTCACTAGGAGTAACCGTACCCTGAGGATCATGGGAAATTTTAATCACACTTCCCTCTAAGACTAAGTCCGCTCTTTCTTGTTTTACAACATTTAAAAAATCGGCCCGAATCATTTCAGCGAGCATCGAATTTGTAAAATAAGTCTCTGCCCCCGGCTCACTCGAAGCATTCTTAAAAGTTGGAACAGCAATCTTTTTAAAACCACCAGGTAAACTACGCCTAGTGTTTCCAACTTGATAAGCACAGGAAAGTAAAAATACTGAAAGGATCAAAAGAACTTTACTCATGCCCTGGTTCTATCAAAGCTCTTTGCCAGAAGTCACTGATTACTTTTTAAGCTCCCAAGAAAGTAGCTGAAAAACACTGAGTCAAAAGGTCGATGACTAGCTTTTATGCAAAAAAATAAGCCCTGGGCCTTCCTCTTCAGAAAAATAAAATTTCATAAAAATAATAAGATAGAAAAAAGCCAATATAAAATAAAGCATCTCTATGATAGATTTGAAAAAAACTAAGGGCTAAACTTTCCAGTGGCCCTTCATTGAGGAAATTATGTCTGATTCAAATCGTCCCCTATTGGTTGCCCCAGGCCCTGTTGAAATTCCAGAAGTGGCATTAAAGGCCTTTGGCAGTGATATTATTCATCATCGTACCCCTGAGTTTACAAAGTCTTTAGTCTCCGCAAGAAAGCTTTTAAAAAAGACCATAAACACCGATCGAGAAGTTTATATGTTTTGCTCTACTGGCTCCGGCGCTATGGAAGCAGCGGTGGTAAATTTTTTAAATCCAGGAGAACAGAGCTTAGTGGTTGTAAGTGGAAAATTTGGGCAACGCTGGGCAGATATGCTAAAAATCTATGGTGCCAATGTTGATCTTATCTTACTTGAAAATGGCGACTCTCTTTCTCTAGATCAATTACAAGACAAACTAAAATCGAAACAATATCATTCTGTATTCTGCCAAATGTGTGAAACCTCCACAGGAGCATATCACCCCGTTGAACAAATGGGCCCTTTAATCAAAGAACACCAAAAAGACTGTTTGTTCATAGTCGATGGCATCACTGGCCTTCTTACCAAAGAATTAGACTTAGAGGCTTGCAAAATTGACGTAATGATCGCAGGTAGCCAGAAAGCCTTTATGCTTCCTAGTGGAATGAGCTTTTTATGGATGAGCGAGTTAGCAGAAAAAAAGTGCGAAATTGCAACTTGTCCAAGATACTATTGGGATCTTCGAAAAGAGAAAAAGGCCATTCAAAAAGATCAAACGGCATTTTCTAGCGCTGTAAATTTGGTTTTTGCGCTAGAAGCAGCGCTGAAATACATTTTAGAAAAAGGCTTAGACCAGCACTTTGCAGAAATCCGTTGGCGAGCAAACACCTGTAGAGAAATGTTGAAAGCATTAGGACTACAAGTACTCGCAAAAAATCCCGCCCCAGCCCTTACGGCTATTTGCATGCCAGAAAACATAGATGGGAAAGTCTTAAGGCAAAAAATTGAAGACGACTGTCGAATTGTTTTCATGGGTGGCCAAGATGAACTATCAGGAAAGATCATTCGCATAGGACATATCGGTGACCTCAGCCGTGAGGAATACCTTCACGCCCTAAAAACTTTTGCCAGCGAGTATATGAGCTTTACCGGAGCTTATACGGATGATCAACAACAACAAATCTTGTCAGGCATAATCTCATGAGTAATTCAAAAATTAAAATACTTATTTTAGATCGCTTTGATCAAACCGAGTACCTCTCTCTTCGTAGCCAAAATTGCTACGAAATTAAAATGGGTAAAGAAAAAATGACCCCAGAGGACTATAAAAGCGCTCAAGCCATCGTAATTCGTTCTACCACTAAAATCACGGCAAGTTTTTTAGAGCAGTGTGCAAACTTAAAACTCATTATTTCCACCACCAGTGGCTTTGATCACATTGACCTAGAGGCTTGTGCGAACAAAGGAATTAAAGCCTACTTCACACCCTCTGCGAATATGGCGGCAGCTTCGGAACTCTGCTTCACTTTAATTTCTAATTTAAGTAAAAACTTTTTAGCTAGCCAAAAACTAATTCGCTCAGGCTCTTGGAAGAGAGAATTGATTTTAGGAAATGAGTTAGAAGGAAAAAAATTAGGCATAGTGGGCTTCGGTCGTATAGGCTCACGAGTAAACCGAATTGCTAAAGCATTTGGAATGAGCACCATGGCCTACGATCCTTATCTTGACCCTGAAAACCACAAAGAGGAAGTAGAACTATTGGGTTTTGAAGAGATCTTGAGGTCTTCAGACATTATCACAATTCACGTGCCTATGACTCGTTATACAAAACGGATGTTTCGTAAAAACCAATTTGAATCTATGCAAGAGCACGCACTCTTGATTAATTGCTCTAGAGGGAATGTGGTTTCTGAAGAAGAAATGTTAACCGCCTTAGACGAAAATAAATTTAAGGCAGCTGCTTTAGATGTATTTGAGCGTGAACCGGTTGACCCAGAATCAAGAATCGCCAATCACCCAAGGATCCTATGTAGTCCGCATATTGGAGGAGCTACTTTTGAAAGTCAGGCAAAAGCAGCAAAATGCGCTCGAAAAATTTTGGATGCTTTTTTCCTCGAAAACACTTTACCACAAGACGGAGCTTTACCACCTAAGGCTGCCTGGTTTAGCGAGCAAATCATTTAAACTGGCGAGCGATCAAGCAATTCTATTTTAACAAGGGCCAATGCTTTTTCTGCATCGCCCTGAAAGCCATTTAATTTGCGTTTTTAACCTCTTTCTCAAAGCTTAAGCTGGCTATTTCTCAAAACTAAGGTATAACCTATGGGTAATTTGTCCAAAATTAGGAGAGAAAATGTCTGGTACTTTAGTGGTCGGTTCTCAATGGGGTGACGAAGGAAAAGGAAAGGTCATCGACCTTTTGGCGCAAAACGCTGACATGGTGGTTCGCTACCAAGGAGGCGCAAATGCAGGTCATACGTTAGTTGTAGACGGAAAAAAAACGGTTCTTCACTTGATTCCGAGTGGAATTTTAAACCCAAAAACAAAATGTGTGATTACTCCTGGAGTGGTTGTTGATCCAGAAAAGCTTTGCCAAGAAATTCAGGGCATTGAAGATTCTGGGGTTCTACAAAAGGCAGAGCAGCTTTTAATCTCTGATCAAGCGGTTGTTATACTTCCCTACCATAAAGCCATAGACATGGCTCGCGAAGAAAGACTTGCTGGAAAAAAAATCGGAACCACCGGTCGCGGCATTGGACCTGCTTACGAAGACAAGGCCTCCAGAAAAGCCGTTCTAATGCGTGATTTATTTGATTCTAATTTGGCTGAAAAGTTAGCTGCAAATTTAGTGGAAAAAAACCACATTCTTACTGAACTTTACAAACAAGAAGCCGTAAAGGTTAAAGAGCTTGTTGAACAAATAAAAGTTTGGGCCGAAAAGCTAAGTGCATTTCGCTGTAAAGATACAAGCCTTGTAGTGCATAAGGCCCTTGAGTCTGGGAAAAAAGTTCTTTTTGAAGGGGCACAGGGAAGCTTATTAGATATCACACATGGTACCTACCCTTACGTGACTAGCAGCTCGACCATCGCTGGAAGCTGCTGTGTAGGAACAGGAATCGGCCCAAAAGAAATTAAAAAAGTAATTGGTATCACCAAGGCCTACACTACCCGCGTAGGAGAAGGTCCTTTTCCTACAGAATTGTTTGATGAAGATGGAAAAAAACTACAAACCCAAGGTCATGAATTTGGTGCCACCACAGGAAGAACTCGTCGCTGTGGATGGTTGGATTTAGTAGCTTTAAAATACGCCATTCGAATCAATGGCATGACAGAAATAGCGCTAATGAAAATCGATTGTTTAAGTGGCTTTGATGAAATCAAAGTTTGTACTGCTTACGAGCTTGATGGCAAAACCACCGAAGATTTTCCAGTGGTTATGGATGATTTGTCCCGAGCAAAGCCCATCTACAAAAGCTTTAAAGGTTGGAGTCAGGACATTTCTAAAATCAAAGTTGTTACAGAACTTCCCAAAGAAGTTTCTGACTACATTAGCTACATTGGACATGAACTCGCAACGCCAATTAGCATGGTAAGCGTAGGGCCTGATAGAGACCAAAGCTTATTTTTAAAAGATTTGAGTCATTAAAAATTGATTGCTCTGAAAAACAAAAGCCCAAATAAATATTTGGGCTTTTTCTATTTTGTCCTTAGTTATTAGGCCGCTTCGTCATTTTTCTGGACACCACTTTTAGTGTCTTCCACAAGCTTAGCTAGCTTTAAAGACGAGGCCTTGCCACTCCCGGCAAGCTCTTGAACTTTCTGAGTGATATTATCGTTTTCAGCACTAGCTCTTTTCAACATATCTAAGGCTGTATTAAACTGCGTAAAGCTTTCTAGGAAATAGTGATTTCTCTCACCCACACGACTAACAATGCTATTTACCTCACCCAATCTAGAAAAAAGCTGATTAAATTGTTTGTGGGTCGAATCTGTGGTTGTCACGGCATTTTCAACTCGACTCTGAATTTGTGAAACTATTTGGTTCACCTTTCCACCTGAGTTCTCCAGAAGGTTTTGAATCTCTTTAGAAGCGGTTCCACTGCTTAATGCTAAGCTACCTACTTCCTCAGCCACTACCGCAAAACCACGTCCATGTTGACCAGCTCTGGCGGCCTCAATGGATGCATTGAAAGACAGTAGTTGTGTTTTAAAAACTATGTCATTAATCACACTGAGTTTATCACTCATCTGAGACATGATGTCCTCGATCTCCCCTAAACTTTTAACAGAGTTGCTAATATCTGCCATATTCTCTGACATTTGGGTCATTGAGTTCATGGCGCTTTGAGATTGTTCCTGAACCTCGGAAACAATTTGAATCGATTCATTTAATTCTTCTGTGTTACTTTCCACTTTTAACTGTACGTCATTAATCCCCGAGCTCATTTCTGCCGTGGAAGCTAAATGTTCTTGAGTCAAAGCCGCTAAACTTCTTACAGAATCATCCAAATGGCTTGAGTCCTTTTGATTTTGTTTAGCCAGTTGCTCTAGAATTAACAAACTATTTCCCTGAGAAACAATTAACTTTCCAAACATATGACCAATAAAAAGCAAACCGATATCCTCTGCCACCACAAAAGCGGCATGAAGAAGAACAATGGCAAAACTTGCTTGGTAATTAAATATACTTTCAGGAAGTAAAAAGAAAAAACCCAAATGATGAACTACAACGGTCACTGTTGCGGCAAGAATTGGTGTTTTCAAACCAAATAGTGTTAGAGTGGCAAGGAAAACAAAAATATGAAAATGCATTTCAATCATGCCTTTGCCTAAATGAATCAACAGACCGCTAAAAAATATTCCAGCGACCGCCATGACAGAAGCCGTTAAGTTGCTCTCTTTATTGCTAAAGTAAGCTAAACTTGGGCCTATCAAAATTAATAGACTAAAAACTAAGGCTTGCCGAATTGAGGTCTCAAAAAAGTAGGCGGCCATTAACATAATGGGCAAGTGACAAATGAGAGCAATGTAAAAGTATCGATTCATTCGTGCATTGTAGATTTGTCTTAAATCAGTCATTTAACACCTTCTTCATATTTTAAACGCAATGGATCTAGTTTTGCTTGTAATGCTTTTGAGTTTGCACAACCAAATTGTGGCAGCTTACTTACGTCTTTCCCCTGACGTACAAGCTTCAAAATTTCTAGATCTTTTATTTTTGAAAATTTATTGATGCTTCTTTCATTGTAGCCACCAAAATATTTTAATTTTTTGCCTGGAGAAAAAATAGCGAAAGCCGGCACTCCGGTAATCCCAAATTTTTCTACCAAAAATTCTCCATGAATTTTTTGAACCTTATAGCCTTTGTCTTTTAGAGCATTAAAAACTTCTTCACTATCACCCAACATATATACCATTTCGTTGAGGCTTTTATCAGAAGCTCTTGCTACCAAATGATTTGCGACAAAATTAGAACACAAACAGCTCTGATCAACAAAATGAACCATCTCCCAAGAGTCTTCTGAAATCTGCGTCTTTAAAAAATCCTGCTTTAACTGTACTTCTGGCAAAGCAGCAGAGTGCCAAGCGTGGAAATAAATCATAGGAATAGACAATCCCACCAACCAGGCTGATAAACTAAAATGAACTAAGTATTTCTTTAAAATCTTCTTCACACTATCTATTCGGAAAAACTTCCTAAGAGCTTACAATTATTAAAATTTTTAGGAAATTCCGTACCAAATCATTACATTCAACTAGACCAAGCTCTACGAAGATATACAAAGTATTAACATTCAAACACTCCAGGTTTTCTAAAGTGTCTTGGGGTGATTTTTTGTCCCCTTTTTTGAGGAGCGGAAGCTTAATAATTTTTTTCTACTCCTCCAAACTGGCCCCTTTAATTGCGGATGAAGCCACCATAAATCCTTGATATTCCTTTTTGTATTCCTTGCAAGGAAAACAAAAATTCGGACAAACCGGTTTTAAGGAGTACTTTTCAATAAATATAAAAGCTTATCCGCAATTAAAGGGACCACTTTCTTTATTAAAACTTAGAGTATCAGCAAAAAGATGGGCAAATTCTGATAGCTAGACTTTGAAATCGTTAAAAAAACCAATAAGCACAAAAATATCCCATGATTTTCTAGCTTTGCTTCCCTCTAGTAAAAAAACAGTCTTTAGTTTCTGAAGGCCTTTTACTTTTTTTAAATTTTTTTTGTCAGCTAACAGACTTTCATTTTGGCTGAAACGGAATTAACCCAATAAAATCAATACAATAAGTTTAAAGCCCAAAGAGATTTAAAGCCAAAACGGCATCAGCTTGTGCTATTTACAGGAAGTTTTCGAATGGAATACCTGAAACGCTGAAAAATTAGGCCTTCGCAGATATTATTTTTTTTATCGTTGACCATAAGGGCCACTAACACTATAACCATGCCTACCGAAACGTGGGTCGTTAGCTCAGTCGGTAGAGCATCTCCCTTTTAAGGAGAGGGTCGCTGGTTCGAGCCCAGCACGACTCACCACTTTTTGCGTTCCCATCGTCTAGAGGCCTAGGATGCCACCCTTTCACGGTGGAGACACGGGTTCGACTCCCGTTGGGAATGCCACTTTTGACGATACAAAGCTTAGCTTCTTGCTAAGCTTTTTTTTTGCTTAAAGATTTAATTAACATCCAAAATATCTTTAAATTTAATAGTTTTTTGAATTAATCCCATACCAATTAACTAAAGAATTAACCGAAAGCGTCCTTTCGCTGAACCCAAACCTGAATATTTTTCCTTTTCTTGTTGAGATTTTACAGAGCCTCCAAATTACAAATTGTCTGAGAAAACTTTTGATATACTGCTCAAAATAAAAATTCTAGGAGTGTAAATTGAAATCTTTTTCTACAAAAAGAACTATCTTGCCGAATCTTTTAATTTTATTCATTAGCTTACTATTATCCTCTGTAACAATAGCTGCTCCGAGAAACTTCGCAGAGCTCTGCCAGATATCAGCATCTACTGAAACCGCCAAATTTAGCAAATTTGACACTATGGCGACTAGAGCTCACCTACAAAGCTTAGCCAATCAAAAAAATCCGACCTACGGAAAGGAAATCGGTGTAGAGCTTACGGCGGAGAAGTTAAGCACTGAATCCATTAGAAAATTCTGGCTAGAAAAAGGTAAAATTAACTGGGCCTGGGGAACCGTAGTAGATCGGCCTCACATTTTCCTTTCTACTTTCATGAATGAAAAAGATGTTACTGCTGAAATGGTAGCTGGCAGAGATCCTAGATTAAAATATGGTATAGAACAATGGCATGACCACAAACAAGCCCAAGGCCTTTTAAGAGCCACACCAGTAACCGGAAAACGCCGATGGCAACATAATTTCGAAACCTGGAAGACGAGACATATTGCTGGAGCCAAAAACTCTGATATGCACATACAAAGAACATACAGATGGGGTAAATGGCTATGGCATTCTGTGGGACTTCATAAACTATTTTTCAGAGGAGGAGGAAACTTTCGTGTTTCATTCCCTCTTTTCTCTCGTTCAAGACTTTATGATAATCGAATGACCAAAGAACAGTTGGAAAACCTTGAATCTGCACTAGATGGATTAATCAAAATCGGAATGATTAAAGTACCTGAAGGCCAAAGAGAATTATGGGACATAAAAAAGAGCCATTGGTCTCGTTTAGGCAGTGGTGCTAGAGAATATAAAGTTATAGAAGATGGCGTAGAGAAAACTTTCTATGATATTATCTATAGCTATCCACATGCCAAAATACTTGATGAAGCCTTCAGACAGATCTCTGAGTGGACTAATACTCAAATAGAGAAAACTCTGCGTGGCGATACTGATGCTTTAGACCCAATTACAATTGCCGGGGCATTAAAATACGCTGAGGTGTTCTTTCATTTTGGAATCAATGGTAACGGGCGAAGTACTACCTATTTAAAAAACCTGGTTTTACACACATTTAACCTTCCCATGGACGTACGCTTTGGACGTGACGATTGGCACGACTTAGACAAAGGCTTAGAAGGCTATATCGATAGTGTCAGATTAGGAGTCTTTTATATGGCTCACGCTTCTGCCAACATAGTGAATGACCGTCTCCCAGCACCTGATATGGCAAAAATTGGCCTAGAAACCGGTAACCATGATAAAACTGGAACATATTCTAAAGCAGAAAGAAAATTAATTGCTCCAAAATCCATTCCAAAATCCAATGACCAAATATTTAAAATGGGTACTGATTTTAGAAAAAACTTTATTTTCAAAGATCATTTTTGGCAAGGCGAACAAGGGGTGTTTTACACTTACCATAATGGCAAAATGTACCCCTTAAGTGATTATGTAGTAGGATTGTACGCTCAAGGAGGAAAACTGCTTCAAAAGCAAACCACTGCAAATCTCTACAACTTAAGAGAAAGAACTCCTGCTTTTGAAAAAGCAAGAAATGAAAACATTGCTCTATTTAAAAGGCTTGTGAAAGAACGTGACTTCGGACATGAAGTTGAGATTGTTCAATACAAAGAAATCGCAGATTTTAACAAAGATAATAACGGGATCGGGAGTCTTCATCTTTGGGAATTCCAAAAAGATGTTGTGCGTGATGCATTGGCAATGTTTGATAAAGAATCTGAATTTTATATTGATCCTTACAGATTCCCTTACGCCACATTGGCTTTAAACCGAGGCGATCACCTATCTCCTAAAAAGAGTGGACCTACAGTTTTTCAAAATATGTTTTCCTCCGGTAGAACAAATGAAATGCACCCATCCGATGTTCTATCAGCATACACTCGTAGAAAAGCTGAATTAGTAAAATTAAAAATGGACCTTAAACAGAACCATAGAGACCTTTACGAGGAATTGTTACCTTTACTAGAAAAGGCCGATGAGCATGCTTACATTGCCGCAAGAAGACTTCTTAAAGAAGGAAAATACATTCAATTTGTAGAAGAAGCCTACGGAGTAGAACCAGGCCAAGCAAGTCACCCAGAATTGATCAGTAAACCGGAAGCACATAGAGCCCTGCAAAATTCAAAAGTTGCCGAAGGACTAATGGCTCAAATGAAAAATAGCGAGTGGTACTACGAAAGCTATGCTCAAGCCAAGAAAGAAATTAACGAAAACTATGTTTACGTAATTCGAAACATTGGCATTGGAAACTTTAAGTTTCTCGGCCTTGTCACTGAAAAACAACAAGCTGAAATATTATTTTTCTTGAAAGACTTAGCACGTCAGGTAGATGCAGAGATCAAAAGAGCAAATAAAGAAGATGATGGAAAAGTTCAGATCGAAAACATTCAAGGTTTTATTAGCCGAAAAGTCGCTAGCTTCGCTTCAGAATTTGATGCCGATGGTATTCAAAAAGAACGAACTGGTAACTGGTGGTTTCGATTAACTCAGGGAGAAAAGAATAAACGTAGAACCTTAAGAGAAGCTTTAAACAAAGCAGCGAATGGTATCTTCGTAGACTACTATTCAACCCGAGGAATGGACCCTGAATTTGATAGAAGCTTTTTTGACTTTTATTTGCATACTGTTGGAGAACACCCTCAAATTTATAAGTCCACCTCAGCAAATCCATTTTATGAATATGAGTTGAATGGAAAAGGAGAGTTAAAATTTGCCCCTGGTGGTATGTCCATCGCTTACAAATCAAAAATAGGCAAAGAAGGTGTAGATGCCCGAGACTCCCCTTATATTGGACAAGAAGAAATTGCAGAAAAACAGAGATTTGGTGGATATTGGTATTTCTCTATGAGCCGTTTAAAGTTTATCATTGAAGGAAGAGAACAATTTAGAGCAACCGAAGAAGAGTTGGCTTTGAAAACACATCGCTACCGCTATGAGGAACTTGCTGATCTAGAAAAAAAAGAATTAGATCGTTTGAAGTCATTCATGGAAAAACACCCTGAGTACCAGATGTCTAAAGAGGAAAAACAGACCTACTTTACTGAAAGTAGAGAGCTAAAAGCTAAATATAAACAACAAGATAAAGACGGAGAAAAAGCGGAGTTAATGCTTGAACACCTAAGACTTTACTTAGATCAAGAAATCCAAATTGTTCCTGAAGGCACCCCCATTATTAACTCTAGAGGAGATATCATAAATTAATCCCCTCAAAACTAATAACTAAAGCTCAAAAACCTCATTCTTCGGAATGAGGTTTTTTTATGCAGTAAGATGCACTGCCTATAGAGTTTCAGCTAAAGATTAGGATAGGATTAGATACCGTAAAATCTGGGGGGATTTATGACTAAATGGATTGGTTTATGCCTATTGCTTCTAGGCTTCCAAAGTTTAATGGCAGAAAGTTTTTTGATTCGTGAGAGAATCTCTAAAGACGGAAACATCACTACACTTGCCGTAGAACCTACTAAAAAAGAGGTCCAACAAGAAGTGGTCCTTAAAAACATTCAAGAATTTTTAAGCGAGCATGAAACTAGCTATGAGTACAATCGAGACTTTTACCGAGAACGCCTTGTACCTGAGAATATGTTAAAGCCAGAGCATTATTATTTCCTGCAAAACTTTGACGTCAGTTTTTTAGATCTTCCACATCTAGAGGTAAGAACCATCGTTGAACAAGGACCTGTTGATAACAGAATTAACTTACCCATTTTAGCAGAGGGTTACACTCTTGCTGAAAAAGAAAAGTTTTTTGAAGACTGTAAAAGAATCTCACGAGACCTTTTTGCCAATAAAGCTTTCTCCAGTTATTTAGAACTCTTTAATGTTTATGCGATTTTTGTAGCCTCTAATGAATCTGGAGTGACAGACATCCAACGAAAAGACACGGCCTTTGACCTTTACCGCTCCCCTGCTGGATCGAAACGAGGAATCATACCTGGAAGTTCTTGGGCCATTGATCGCGCCTTCAGACAAGCTCCTGGTGCTGACTACCCAATCATCCTTGTAAACGATGATTATTATGGTGGACTAGGTGGAAGGTATGCCATCACAACTCGAAGCCTCAATAGTGGTTCTATGGTTCTGAGACATGAGCTAGGCCATAACTTTGGCAATGTTGGCGAAGAATATGATGGTGGACAAGTTTATTCAGGGGCAAATTTTTCTAGCTCTCGTAATTTAAATTGGCCGCAATGGATTGAGGGACAGACAAAAATTTTTGAATCTAAATTTTTATCAGGAGCTTACCTTTGGAAAAATCTTAATGAAGGAGATATTCATGTAGACATTGATTTTCCTGGCCCTAGTTACATTTTTGATGCCAAGATTAGCTCTGTTGGCTGGGATTCTCCCAATGATGTGAAAGTAGAATTGAACGGCGGCCCATTTCCAATTAAAGGTGTGTGGACAGAGGATCGCTCCTTCTTTAAACCCGTAAACTACTACGCTCTAAATAAAGGAAAAAACCGCTTTAGTTTTAAAGAGAATATTCATGATGGCAACAATGTATTTGCTTTTGCCATGATTTACGCACATCCAAGAGATATCATCACTAGCAAACACCATGTAGGTGGCTACTCAGTCTTTGATAACTACCAAAGAAAAAGGGGTTACCGTCCTACTTTTGACACCTGTTTGATGCGAGATATGCGTTCCAATCAATTTTGCAGTGTAGACCAAGAAAATATGTGGAAACGCTTTTTATCAAAAATTTCTATTTTAGATGAGTATAAGGTCACTAAAAAACGCAATGGCCAATATCTAGTACAAGTTAATGCCGCTCTTAATCGTCATGGTAAAATAAGTATGCAAGGAATTGACGAAAATAATAAAGTGGTTTTTACCGAAAAGTTTATGAACCAATTCATTGTTCCTGACACAATCAAAGAGGTTCGCTTTAGCTTTACTACCAGTGAAGTTAGAAAATATGATTCAAACTTTGTAAAAAGCATTCGGATACAATAATAAGATTAAAAAAAGCCTTTTGGAAAACCCAAAGGGCTTTTATTTAAAGCTTTTGCGGTGGACTCATGCCCTGATCAAGACTTTTCGCCTCATTGATCACCTCTAAGATACTTTCTTTGTTGATCTTTTTTTCTAGCTCAGGATAAATCAGCATCTTCCCACTAAAAAAACAAAAACCAGCTGCGCCTACCGCCCTCGAACTGCGAATTTGATTTTGAATCACCTTAGCCGAAGGAAATCTATATAGGCCCAAACCTACAACCAAACGATCATTGTAAATAGGATTATAAAATTCATTCATTCTTAAATCGTGGTACTTATTGTCTTTTACATAGATCATCATATAAGCTTGGTCCAAATAGTTTTTCTTCAACCACAGAGGCCAATCTTGATAGACATCTTTTAATGTCTTTTCTTTATGCGCCCACACAGCTGCCGTTAACAAATGATTTGCATTGTTTCTCTTAACTTCTTCGTAAATCTCTTTCACAAATTGGTTCATAGCCTGTAGCTTCACTACATCTAGAGCCTGCAGATAATGTGGATTCTCTAGTAACTCCTCTTTACTCAAAGGAATTATTTTTTGAGTTTCTGTGAGATGGAGTTCATCTAAACCAAAAATTCGTTTACCATGCTTTGCATTTGGGTAGCGAATGAAGTCTAAATGGATTCCTTGTATCTCATATTTTTTCTGAATTTCTTTTACTAAGGTCAAAAAATAGGACTTCCATTTGGAGTTTAAAGGATTTGCATAAGCACCGTCCATCCAATCAGCTTCTAACTCCTCTTGCTGATAATCGAGCATACTTCGGCCTTCTTCATCCACAAGAACCCACTCCGGATTTTTCTTCACCAAATGCTTTTCAGCCTTTGAAAACTCTTGTAAAAACTTAGGCTTTGATAACATATTCACATTCAGCCAAGCTTGAACTTTGATATTATGAAGCTTTGCTTGCTCGATAAAATATTGAAAGGGGTCCGCCAAACTCTCTTCTATGTCATCCGCTATGGGTTCAATCTTAGAGGGATACAAAACATCCGCCAAGCCCCGCACTTGTACGATCGCTGTATTTAGATTGTATTCAAGCATTTTAGAAATGCTCTTATCAATATCACTCTTAGTTTTCATTTCGAGCCGAACTATCCAAAGTGCACGCACTTCATCACTTCTCTTCGTCTTCAACTCTTGCTTTGAATAAAAATCCAAATCACTCTCGTAAGGCGTTTTTTCCTTAGTACTACAAGAAAGCATAAACAAAACTAGAATTAATAGTAGACGCATAAAATACCTTTTCACTGAAAAGAGTTGATCGTATTAGAAGTTTAAAAGAGGCACAGAAAAGGGTCAATGCTCAAAAAAACAACAACGGTATTTGTAGAGAAGATATTTTTTAACGATTTCTTAAGCATACCAAGTCTAGATTTAGCTTTTCCCAAAGAAAGCCAGGACCAAAACAAAAAACTAAACTATACTTTAAATATGGCAAATCCTACGAGAAAACTACTACTAGCCATTCCCATCCAGTTTGAAGAACTTGATGGCATGCCTGAAATGATGAAGAAGCTAAAAATCTTTTCAGACAAACGAAGTTACCCGATCAAATGGGTGCCACCCGAAAACTTCCATTTAAGTTTGCATCTATTAGAAAACCTTGAAGAGAAAGAACTTAATTTAATTGAAAATAAAGTCGCAAAACTAGCTAAAAAAACGCCAAAATTCCAGATTGAGGTAAAAAATACGGGAGCATTTCCTAGCGTAGAAAAAGGTAGGGTTCTATGGTTAGGCATTCGAGAATCACGAGACCTTATGAATTTCCAAAGAGAGATTCAAGATCTTTGCGAAGAATTACTTCCAGAGAAAAAGATTGAGTTTTCCCACGCTTATCGACCACACATATCATTAGGACGCTTAAGAAGTACAAAGCACTTAGGAAGTTTGTTACAACCTTTTCTAAGAAAACAATTTGGTAAAAAAGAAATTTCCGAAATTTGTTTGTTTGAGTCTGTTCTGCAAAATAGAATGCCAGTTTATAAAAAACTGACATCCTTTCCTTTAAAGTAAATTATTTTTTACAACGATACACCAAATGCATTTTAGTGCCTTCTGCTGGATACGGCGTAAAAAAGACTTTGTTCTTTTTTACTTCATATTGGATATCCTGAGAAGGCGTTAGATTCACAACCACATTAGGCTTACCATCACCATCAGTGTCTCTAGGTTCACATTGCAAAGCGATCGAGAAAGCTGTTTCCTGAATACGATCACCAATATCTGCCAACTGAGCACTATAGTCACTCGAACAAATATCCGCTAAAATACCATCGGTTAACTGAGTAAGCTCTGCGTAGACATTTGCTTCATACTTTCCGCCTCGTCTTGCACAGTTATCATCACCTGGTCGGTATACCACTGAGTGATTGCTATAGACTTTTTTGCCATCATATTTTTGGGCAATTGCCTCAATTAATTTTTCAGGCTTATTTTCATCCCTTAAACTGCTACCACGCGATCTCTCATCTTCATCTGAAATTATGATACTAGCAAAGTTAGAGTGCTCCCTAAGGATTTGAGAGTCCTCTCTATCTAAAAACTTACGAATGGATTTAATCCCCTCTTCCGTGTCGTTCCCACGTTCCGTGCGGCGAATGGTTCTTTTAAAATAGTCATCATAACCACGCACATTTGCGTCTAAATAGTAGATTGGATCACGATTGGTATTGTTTGCAAAGTTTTGCAATCGTCCGCCCGAATGAGGTCCATCGTCATCTGCATTTGTAGTAATGATTCCTAGACGCCAATCCAAGCCAGACAAAGAATCAATGAAATTTCCAAAGCGCTTACCGATCTCCTTTTGCTCTTTTTCCATGGAGCTTGAGTTATCAATAACCACAAGTATATCAACTTTTTTCACAGGCTTGCCAACTAAAATTTCTTCAGAGACGATACCATCATCAACTTCCCAGTCATAACTCACCGCTTGACCAGCATTCCCTAAACTATCTACAGCATACACCTTGAAATTGTGAAATCCGTTATTAAGCTGATAAGTCATTGGTGATTTACACTCCGAGTATTGGGCATTGTTTAATGAACAATAGTAAGCGACAACCTGACTATATTGATCCTTGGCAACAAAGCCAAACTCAGCCTTTTTGCTGACACTAGGGTTTAATGGTTTTTCTGTAATTTGTATACTTGGCCCACTTGCATCTACTGCAAAACTCTTACTTAGTTGATTACTTTTATTTCCGTTGGTATCCGTGGCATAAACCACTACCTCATGAACACCCTCTGCTAACTCTTGCTTACTAAAGCTTCCTGTACAGTTTTGGATTGCTTGTCCATCATAGCTACAGGTCCATATCAAATCCTCTTTGAGTTGTTCCTTAGCTACAAATCTTACTAAACCAGGACCAACATAAGGACTCGGAAACTCTTCCCATGCAATCACTGGCGCTGTACTATCAATAGAAAATTCATAGTCCATAGATTTTGATCTATTTCCAACATTGTCTACAGCGTAAAACTCCAAGCTATGTAGTCCTTCTGCCAAATTCGTTTGAACAAAAGAAGTTCCACAGTTTTGAAAACTGGAACTATCGATCTTACAATAAACCTGAGCAAGTCCACTCAACTTATCACTCGCTTCTATTCCCACTGATATATTTACTTGGTTTGAAATGACTGGAGGTAAATTTAAAAGCCTTAAACTCGGTCCTTCGGAATCATGTATAATCCCAGCAGAAACACAATTAGTCTCTCTTAACTGATTTCTAAATTTTGCATAAAACCGGTTCTCTGAATTGCCACTATAAAGCCTAGCCACTGAATCATCACTATAGGCTTGCCAATCCCCAATACAATTAGGACTAGCACTCACAATCATCTCATCAGCACCAGCAACAGAATGAAGCAAGTTCACTTCTGCCAAATTTGTGAAAGCTTGAGCGTTTTCTATCTTTAATTGAGCAGCACCTAATTTTTCTATCACATCAATACTAAAATCATGAGATTCTTCGCTTAAACAAACACTCGTTGCCGTCATACTTCCCGAAACAACTTGTACATCATCAAAGGCAACCGGTACATCTAGGCCTTGATAAACTCTTTCACCTTTTGTGGTATTAAGTATCCACTTTGCAGTTCCACCACCTTTAAAGCGAAGAACCACTTGATCGCCTTGCTCGACAATGGACGGAGCGATAATACCAAAATTTGAAGTACTCTCATCACAAATGATACTTGCACCGGTTTCTGGATCCGCAACACGCAAACCAAAATTTGCTGGCAACCGATCACAAGCACTAGTAATTACACTAAGCATGCACAACTTCAACACACTAGACTTTAGACTTAACTTACCCATAAGCTTTTCCCCCACCTCCTATACAGAGCAGAAAGCATGCCTAGTCTTTGACACTTTAAATCACAGGAAAGTTTAATTTTTTGCTCAAACTAGACGGTCCTGTAAAATAAAGTGATGATTTATTTAAAATTAAAAGCCCCCTATAGACCTTTAAACCACATTTACAAGGCTTTTTGGTCTAGACCTTGGTTTTATGTTTTTGCTTTTTGAAACAGATTCAAAGTTTTCATTTATAAATTATTGTAAAAATACAATTCAAACTTTTACTTAAAATTATTAAAAAATCTTTTCCTCGTATAAAAACTTTTCAGCTTGGTGCCATGGAGTTTTTCAAAAGCTAACTATTGCGCTCAATGGAAAAGACAAATAAAGCTTCCTTTGTTTAGAAGTGTTTACAAGCTTCTTATCAAAGAATAGGATTCATTAAGGAGAAAATTATGGGACGATTGATTGATGGTAAATGGGTAAAAACTAGCATAATAACGAGTGACGACAGCGGTGCCTACGACCGAATACCGAGAAGTTTTTTAGATAAAATTGGCTCTGAAAAATACCCTGCCGAATCAGGAAGATATCATTTGTATGTATCCTACGCCTGTCCATGGGCCCATCGAACCTTAATCATGAGAGAATTAAAAGGTCTATCAGAACACATTAGCCTTAGCGTAGTACATCCAGACATGCTCGAATATGGTTGGAAGTTTGATAGTAGTTTTGCCGGTGCGACGGAAGATCATTTATTTAATAAATCCCATCTTCATGAGATTTACACACTAGCTCAATCTGATGTTTCAACCAGCGTAACGGTTCCTGTTTTGTTCGACAAATCCACAAACAGCATCGTAAACAATGAATCCTCTGAAATCATTCGCATCTTTAATACCGCATTTAACTCTTTTACGAATAACAAAGACGATTACTACCCCGAGCATCTACAAAGTGAGATCAACCAATGGAACGACGAAATATACGACAAAGTTAACAATGGAGTCTATAAAGCCGGTTTTTCTAAAAGCCAAAAGGCATATGACAAAGCCGTGACCGAACTGTTTCAATGCCTCGATAAATTAGATAAGCACTTAGATACAAATCAATATTTAGTAGGAGAGAAACTCACAGAAGCAGACATTCGTTTGCTTACTAGCTTAATTCGCTTTGATGATGTTTATGCCGTTCATTTCAAATGCAGTTATAGAAAAATCAAAGACTACAAAAACTTGAGTGCGTATCTACAGAGACTTTTTGAACTTCCTGCTGTTAAAAAAACGACTTTCATGGACCATATCAAAAGGCACTACTATTACTCCCATGAAGAATTAAACCCATGTAGAATTATCGCAAAAACTTCATCGGTAATTTATACCGATGAATTCTAATCCATGATTTTTTCATGAAAGTATTTTTTAGCTTCTAAAAATTGATCTTTAGGAACTTTAAGATAGAAAACATTTAGGCCCTCTAAAGGTGCTCCGGGGGCCATTTCTACTACAGCATTAAAACCAGCATGAATCAGCTGCTCCGCTAGCTTTTGCACATCACTAAATTGATAGAAAGAATTCTCTGCACCAAATCTACCAATGCTAACATAGTCGCCCATTTTGTCTCCTTAAAAAAAAAAGCCGAGCTCTAGGCCCGGCTTTTGCTTTTGTTTTTTTAATTATGCCTTATCAGCTTGAGCACCAAGATTATCTGAGCCATTGGCTATCTCAGTTTCAATTGGTTTTTTTCCATCTGGAAAATACTCTTCTGGGCCGAAGTCATCCACCTGAACAGCGTCCAGTCGCATTTCCTCTGCCTTTTGAACAAGAGCATACTCTTCGTCAGTAATCACTCCAGCCTTCTTACCTTCTTCAACCAAAGCCAAGCCTTTTACTCTTGGAATTTGCTTAGCTTTTACAGCAGCACGAAGTTTCTTTTCAACCGCTTCTGCTTCTTTAACCTTTTTAAAGGTCATATCCACTTTAGCAAGTCCATCATTGAAGTCATTTTTCACGAAAACGTTTTCAGTCAAACGATCACGTTGCTCACTATCTTGTTGCATCAAACGAGCCACTTCGTTACTTACACTATCTTCCACATTACGGCTAAGCTTATTAAACTCAGACCAGAACTTAATTGGGTATTTAAACAACCAACTCAAACCTGGCACCGGTAAGTTTTCATAAATTCCGTCAAAAGCAGTTTGAATTTGGGTAAAAGCATACTGCATAGACATATGAACAAACGGAAGGTCTTCTTTCTTTCTTCCTTCAGCTTCCCAACGTCTTAATACGGCTGTACCGATATACATCCAAGAAAGGATATCTGCATAACGACCTGTTAATCTCTCTTTTACTTTTAAAGCTCCACCAAGGCTACCCATGGCAATATCAGACATAAAAGCATAAGTTGCAGAAGTCCAAGATAGTTTTCTCCAGTATTTAGCAGTAGGTCCACCAACAGGAGAACTTGCTAACCAACCACGAGTTGCACTTAACACTAATGCACGACATGCGTTTCGAACGATGTGATTGATATGTCCCCAGAAGGCTCTATCAAAAGCAGATACATCACCTGCTTCCACTGCAGCAACTTCTTTATAAGCATATGGGTGAGCACGTAGAGCGCCTTGACCAAAAATGATTAAAGTACGAGTTAAAATATTCGCACCCTCCACTGTAATCCCGATTGGGATGGCAGTGTAACCATTAGCTAAAAAGTTACGAGGTCCTCTCGAAATACCAGCACCACCGATAATATCCATACCGTGATTCACTGCTTTTCTCATTAATTCTGTGGAATTGTATTTTGCAATGGCCGTTACAACCGGTGGTTGAATACCGTTGTCAATAGCACCTGCTGTGTACTTACGAAGAGCTTCTAGCATATAAGCAGCAGAACCGATAAAACTCAATGGCTCAGCCACACCTTCAAATTTACCCACTGGCATTCCAAATTGCTTACGAATTGCGGAATAAGCACCTACGCCACGGAAAGCTAATTTTGCGCCACCAGAACTTTGACTCACAAGAGAAATACCGCGACCAGCAGCCAGACTTTCCATCAACATTGGCCAACCTTTACCAGCATTTTCAAGGCCACCGATGATTTGGTCTACAGAAACTACAACGTCATGACCTTGTGTTGGACAGTTATAGAATGGAGTATTTAATGGATCATGACGACGACCAATCACAACACCCGGAGTGTCGGAAGGAATTAAGGCACATGTGATACCAAGATCTCCCCCACCTTTTCCAAGTAAATCATTCGGATCATTCAAACGGAAAGCTAAACCTAGAACCGTTGAAATTGCTGCCAATGTGATATAGCGCTTGTTCCAATTTAATTTGATATAAAGTTTTCCATCTTCCCCTTTAAACAACTCACCATGAGAAGTTAAAGAACCTGCATCAGAACCAGCTGTTGGCTCCGTCAAAGCAAAACACGGAATTTCAGTACCATTTGCTAAGCGTGGTAAATAGTAGTCACGCTGCTCTTGCGTACCATAATGAAGAAGTAACTCAGCAGGTCCCAAAGAGTTTGGTACCATCACCGTTACACCAGCAGTAATACTACGACCAGAAATTTTCTCGATCACAGCACCATGCCCTAAAGCGCTAATTCCTAATCCACCGTATTCTTTAGGAATAATCATTCCTAAGAATTTTTCTTTACGAAGAAAATCCCAAACCTCTTTCGGCATGGCACGTTTTTTTGTAATTTCCCAATCATCAATTAAATTACAAAGCTCTTCAACAGGACCATCCATGAAGGCTTGCTCTTCAGCGTTTAATGACGGGTAAGTTTCGTTTAATAATCTTTTTAAATTTGGCTTTCCACTAAAAAGCTCAGCCTCAGCCCAAACCTTACCAGCATCCAGTGCCGCTCTTTCTGTTTCAGAGATTTTGGGAATCAAACCAAGTTTTTTCATCGTGTTCATTACCAGACTAGAAACAATCGCAGCACGAATTGGTTTGATGTTAAAAATCACTGCAATCACTGCAGCAACAATTAACGCAGACTCAGGCGCAGCGTAACCAATCATGATGGCAGCGATACCAATCGTCCAGACGATAAATGGGGAACCTAAAAATCCAATGGCCAAAATCAAGGCTATTGAACCAACAACTCCCCAAGCACCATAGGCATTTAAAATACCGTAAATTTCTCCTAAAGCTTCCACAAGCGGACTCCTTCTTAAATAGTTGCAAAAACATTATTGTTGTTCAGCCTCTATTTTCTCTCGTATTTTCAGCCTTTTGCAAGTCAAAGCGATGGAATGCAAATAGAATGTGTCGAAACTAGATTTTAGGACAAGAAAAAGCGTTTAAACTCATGAAATTATTAATGAATTCTTAAGACATTTTATTAAACATTATTTGAGCATTTTCTGTACCAATTAGTACAATTATCGGTTAAAATGTGTTTAATGAATGCATCCAAAAAAAAGATCCTCTATTCGGCTTATCATTTATTTCGCAGGCAGGGTTACAATGCTACGGGATTGCAAGAAATCTTGGATAAATCTAAGACAGGTAAGTCTCAACTTTATCACCACTTCTCCTCCAAAGAAGAGCTTCTGCTTGAGAGCTTAAAGTTTTATTCAGAGAAGGTTTACGCAGAGACTTCTAAATTTATGTATGGAATTAAAAGCCTCGATGAATTTGAAAGGATCATTGCTGGGTCAAGAAGACTAGCAAGGAGTCAATCTGTCATTGTAGGTTGTTATTTTGGTAGTATAGCTGGTGAGCTGGCTGTAACCAATCCAAGCATCCGAAAGTTCCTTGTAGATCTTTATGATGATTGGCAAAAGCTGTTTGTCGCAGGTTTAGAAGAACTAAAAAACCGCTCATTAATCAGTAAAGACGCCAAAACTGATGAACTTGCTGAATTTTTTCTCGTATCGGTACAAGGTGCTTTCATCTTAGCCAAAACCACAGAGGATTTAAGCGTAATTGACCGTAGTATTCAAAAAAGTCTCAATTACATCCGTTCCTACGCAATATGATAAACAATTCGAGCTTTTCTACTGGACAGAATTGTCTCAAAGACTAAACTTAAGCATCGTTATTTTAATAAATTCAAGCTTTTATGCAATAATATCAACACTGTGCTTGAACACTTTTGAAGGGGTAATTTATGTTAAAAAATGCTATTTGCTTTTTACTAATATTAGGATTGGCTTCAACTCTCAATGCTGAAGAAAACAAAAATACAGAGACCAAAAAGAACGAAAAACCTGTTGCCACCAAGAGCATTAAGGACGTTGAGTTTCCTGTAGAAAAAGTGGTTGCAGGAGAAAAACTAGTTCTAAATGGACTAGGCCTTAGAAAAGCTTTTTTCACTGTTAAGGTTTATGTTGGTGCACTTTACTTATCCGAAAAAAGCACTGAAGTTGATGCTATTGTTAAAAATCCGAAAGTAAAAAAAGTGGAAATGCAGTTTTTGATGGGAGTCCCAAGAAACAAGCTAACAGAAGCTTGGCGTGAGGCTCTATACAATCAGTGCCCTAAAGACTGTAGCAATGTTAAAGAAGGTACAGCAAAAATGAACTCCTATATGACAAGCGTAGTAAAAGGAGATCGCTTCGAATACACAATCTTTCCTGACAAAGTTCTGGTTAGTATCAAAGGCGAAGAAAAACCAGCCATTCCTGGTAAAGACTTTGCTGAAGCTATGATTAAAATTTATGTTGGTGATAAAGCCATCGACTCCAACCTAGCAAAAGGTCTAAGAGGACTTGAGTAATCTTAAGGACTAAGGCAGAGACTTAGGGAAAAACCTTATGCATAGGCTAAATCTGTTTAATAATAAAGTAATTGAATTAATTTGTGTGTAGAAGGAAATTGAGATGAATGAGAAATCTGGAACTTTGCTTGTCGTAGATGATGAAGACATGATTCGCGAAATTCTTGTAGAAGAGTTTGCTACCGTGGCCGAAAACGTAGTGCAAGCCAGAAATGGTAAAGAAGCAATTTCTATTCTTGAGGATACCCCAAACATCGACGGAATTTTTTCTGATATCTCAATGCCTGAAATGGATGGACTGGAACTTCTTGAATGGGTTACAGAACACAGACCTTATATTGGAATGGTCATGCTTAGCGCCTATGGCGATAAGAAGAATACTGCAAAGGCTTTAAAACTTGGAGCCCTAGATTTTATCGACAAACCATTTCAAATAGACAAGCTAGTAGAAGTGGCCAAAGAATGCATTGAATTTGGCAGAATCAATCACGAAGCAGCCGATGAAGTTGAGAAGCTCGTAGAAGAAAAAGTAGATCTTCCGGATGAAAAAATCGGTGAATGGAAGCGAATGAAACACAAACTGCTAGTCCTGGAATACCGAAAAAAACGTTTCAAAGAGAATAAATAAAAAAAGAGGAGATCATCTCCTCTTTTTTTTTTAAAATCAATTTACAAAGTCTTTGCAAAGTCTTGTAGTTGCTGTAAATAACTTCCATCCAAACGAGGACCGTATTTTGTTACCAACAAACTTGCAGCGTAGTTGGCAAGCTTAGCGCTATCCGCAAAAGAATGTCCATTAGTTAAACCATACAAAAAGCTACCTGCGAAAATATCACCAGCACCATTTGTATCTACAGCCTTAGCTTCAAAGCCTTCTACCACTAGCTCTTGATTTCCATCAAAAACCAAAGCGCCCTTTGCACCTAAGGTAATCACAAAACTATTTGCAACTTTTTTGATTGCTTCCACAGCAACACTTAAATCTTCCGTTTCAGCATAAGTTAAAGCTTCGGACTCATTACAAAAAAGAAGGTCTACTTTTTCACCAATCATTTCTTTTAAGCCATCTTTAAAAAACTGCACCATATTAGGATCAGAAAAAGTAAGCGCCGTTTTTACACCAAACTCTTGAGCAATTTTGCGAGCTTTTACCGCTGCCGCCCTACCCGTAGGTGAAGTCACAAGATAGCCTTCCATATAAATGTATTTAGATTCTTTGATGGCTTCAGGAATAATTTCTTCTTCACTAAAGCTTTCTGTGATTCCTAAAAAAGTATTCATACTTCGCTCAGCATCTGGAGTAACCAAAACAAAACACTTTCCCGTTACGCCATCTTTTCGAGCCACTTCATCTAGACTGGTAGATACACCATTTGCCTTTAAATCCTTATAATAAAAATCACCGGTTTCATCAGAAGCCACTTTACAGCTATAAAAGCTATTTCCACCTAGTTGGCTAATGGCAATCATGGTATTTGCAGCAGAACCACCACAGGCACGATTGGGAGTTTCTTTATGGAGACCTTCTAAAATTTGATGCTGCCTCTCTTCATCAACTAGAGTCATCAATCCTTTATCAACCTCTAATCTATTCAGATCTTCATCTTTCACAGAAAACTCATAGTCTACCAAAGCATTTCCTAAGCCATATACATCATATTTCGCCATTAATTTCTCCCATTTAAATTCGCTAGAAAGAATACGATTGAATAGCAGCAATTCCTAGCTGAAAGCTGTAAAAAACACGATTAAGCTTAGAATGGCGGCAATTTGATTTTTAAAATAGCTTCCAGAGAAAACGAGCACAACTAAGAAGGCTTTTGGGCAAAAAAAAGCCTAGCCGAGGAGGCTAGGCACTAAGGAGCTCGTATTAAACTATCGCTATAGTTTCCTCCCCCAGATTTCAGAGCTCTTCATGAGGAAGTCGTTTTCGAGCTTTTTCTAACACAATTATAAACATCCTCAAACTGTAAATGCGCCAAGAGCCCATAAAGAATTTATACCGCCATTTTGGCCCCAATTTTCTGTAAAAATTATTTAAAATCAAAAGAGATACTCATGAAAGAGCCTAGAAAAACTTATTTGCCGTGTTTATTTATGATTCTTTTCGTTAGTTCATCTAATTTCGAGCGCTCGAATTGATCCTGCCGTTCGCCAATCAAAAGCTTCACAGAAGAGTCCATTTGTTCAATTTGTGTCATATAATCACGACAAGGACCGCAAATGAGACGATGTAAAAACAAACGAAAGCGAGTCAACAAGCCTTGCGAGCCTTGGTTGCAAACCTGAAAACTGACGTCTTTGCAGGAAAATATAAACTGATTCATCCATTTCTTTAACATTTACAAACTCACCGCTTTAGCCTCTAAACAGAGTCTGAGCTGATTTTTAGCTCGATATATCAGCACTCCTAAATTAGTGCTGGTAACCTCAAGAATCTTACAAATTTCTTCACGACTCTCCCCTTCTACCTCCTGTAGGTAAAAGGCCTGCTTTTGCTTTTCAGCCAATGCCTCTAAACAGTTTTCGACCGCTTCCAGATCCTGACTTGCTCCAACGAAACGCTCAGGATCCATTGGCTGATTTGCCCAATGACCATCATTTGCAAACTGCATATCAATTAATGGATCAGGATTTTCTAAATCTACAAAGCGAGCGCTATGACGACGTCTTTCCCTGATTTTATTATAAAGGATTCCAAAAAGAAAAGTACGGATATGAGACTTAGCTTCAAATCGTTCTATAGCGGCAAAGAAAGCCTCCCAAGTTTCAGCCACCACTTCCTCTGAGGCTACCGGCTCTTTTAGCTGAGCCATTGCCCCACGAAAAAGTACTACATTGTACTTTTCGACCAATAAGCTGACGGCTTGCATTTCTTTTTTCTTTAATCTTTCTATGAACTCTGATGAACTAAAATTATCCTTAGACATTAAAAGCCTCTCTTTAAAGCCTTGGACTATCAGAAAAATTAACGGAACTACTTACCAAATGTAAATCTCGTTGCGGGAAAGGTATAACAATGTCTTTCTCACGAAAGGCTTTATCAATGCTAAATCGAAGATCCGATAGGACCAACTCCCGATCCCAAAGATCATCAACCCAAACTCTTAAATCAAAAACCAAAGCCGAGTCCCCAAAATCTTCAAACAATACTTTTGGATGCGGAGACTTTAACACTTTATCATTGCGATAGGCCACATCTACTAATGTGGATTTGACTAATTCTACATCACTACCGTAAGCCACACCAACACTTAAGTTTAATCGAATTTTTTCACCTGAAAAACTGTCGTTTACAACCTGCTCTGAAATAAATTGGCTATTTGGAACGATAATGACAACATCATCACGAGTTAAAATTAAAGTAGATCTAGCTTGGATATCTAAAACTTTTCCGCGAACTCCTTTAACCTCAACCATATCCCCTTTTTTAATGGGACGTTCAATTAAAATGATAATTCCTGACATGAAATTTTGCGTGATGTTTTGCAAACCAAAACCAATCCCGACCCCAAGAACAGCACCAAAAGCAGCTAAACTACTCAAGTTAAAACCTAAGGAATCTAGTGCGATCCAAATACCAATAACTACGATCAAATAACGAGAAAATCTCTCTAAAGAGGCCTTTACCCCAGGATCAATATCTCGATCTTCAAGCGCTCTACGAACTAAAGCCTCACCCGCTCTAGCCAAGACAAAGGAGGACCATAAAAGTCCTCCTGCCAAAACCACCGAAAACACAGAGATCTTGTTACCACTTAACTCAAAAATAGGTGTACTTAATAATTTCCAGACAAAATGGAGACTCTCACCAACGGCATCCAACTACAGACTCCTAGATCTTATAACTTTTTTAGTTCATCAATTGGAAACAACGGAAGATCTGCACCCAAAATACATGCTTGGCGCGCAATCTTTTTCCCTTGAGGAGTTTCCAACCAATTTAACTGAACCCAAATCTCCATCATCTTATGAACTTCATCATAAAAACTTAGTCCTTCAACGTCTTCGCCCTGAAGTAAAGCATTGGTTTCATCCTCTTCTGCTTCTCCGAGCCACTCCATAAACTGCACCTGTTGAGATGCACTTGCAGCTTCAGATAAAACTTTCTTTTTATTTTCTCTCTCTAAAACAATTTTGCTAATCAAAGGATCAATTTTTGCTCCTGTGGATGATTGGCTTTTAGTCATTGTTAATGGTGATTCCGTTGCAGCTCCTGTCGCTTGCTGCTCTGCGTCCGCTTCTAATCCTTCTAACACCTTTGATGCCTCACTCAATGTTGTATTGTTGATGTTTAATCCCGTGCTCATAGAGTCCTTCCTTGTTGAATATCCATCCTTAGCACTATAAATTGAAGCATAGATTTCCTATTTTCTACAAGTGAAAATAGAAACTTGATGACAATAAACACAGTTTGTCAACGGAGACACTATGTCGATTAGCATGACTGAGATTTTTAAAATTGGAATTGGCCCCTCAAGCTCTCACACCGTCGGTCCAATGTTAGCCGCTAGCTTGTTTTGTGAAAAAATAATTTCAGAAAACTTAAAAGACAAAGTGCACTCCATTGAAGTTGACCTCTTTGGCTCCTTGGCATTAACCGGAAAAGGACATGGCACTGATAAGGCCATCTGCTTAGGTTTAATGGGAGACACACCAGAAAATGTAGATTTAGACCAAATCGACTATAAGTTATCCTTAGCTCAAAACGGCAGTCTCATTCACTATCGCGATGAGTTTCAGTTTGAATTTCAATTTTCAAGCCATTTACACTTTTTAAGAAAACAATCTCTGCCACAACATCCAAATGGAATGCGCTTTCGCGCAAAAGCGAAAAATGAGGAAGAAATTTTAATTAAAAACTACTACTCCGTTGGTGGCGGTTTCGTAGTTGATGAGCAACAAGGAAAAGAAGGCGATTTCATTGGAGCTCCAGTTAAAGTTCCCTATCCATTTAAAAGCGGACAAGACATTTTAGACTTGTGCAAAGAAGAAGGCTTAAGCATCAGTAGCTTAATGTACAAAAACGAGGACGCTTACCGCCCTCGAATTGAAACCGAAAAATACCTAGACAGCATTTGGCAATGCATGAGCGACTGCATTGATCGCGGCTGTAAAAATGAGGGAATTTTGCCTGGTGGTTTAAAAGTAAAAAGACGCGCTGCCAATCTTCTTCGCAGGCTAAAAAATTCTCACTCAAGCAAAGACCCTTTCATAATCATGGACTGGGTAGACTTATGGGCTTTGGCTGTTAATGAAGAGAATGCTGGCGGAGGACGAGTTGTTACCGCACCAACAAACGGCGCTGCCGGAGTTCTTCCAGCAGTTATAAAATATTATACAAAGGTAAACCCTGACTATAACTCAGAAGACATTCATCGTTTTTTACTAACAGCCGCCGCTGTGGGAATTCTCTATAAAATTAATGCAAGTATTTCTGGAGCCGAAGTTGGCTGCCAAGGTGAAGTTGGTGTGGCTTGTTCTATGGCTGCAGCTGGTTTAACTGAAATCATGGGAGGAAGTCCATCACAAGTTGAAAATGCTGCTGAAATCGGTATGGAACACAACCTAGGATTAACTTGTGATCCCGTTGGTGGTTTAGTTCAAGTTCCTTGCATTGAAAGAAACGCGATGGGCGCCATTAAAGCAATCAATGCTTCAAGGCTGGCCCTCCAAGGTGATGGCTCACACAAAGTCTCTTTAGATAAAGTAATTAAAACCATGCGCGAAACCAGTGCCGACATGAAATCAAAGTACAAAGAAACGGCTCGCGGAGGCTTGGCAGTTAACATCATTGAATGTTAAGACAAGCTTGTCTCAGAAAGGTTTTAAAAAATCACCAAAGCCTCTAGCTTTCGCTTTTGTCTGTTTCTCCTGCCCTCACTCTTTTAATATTAAGCAAGGTAAGAGAATCGTACAAAAGTAACAGAACACTAGGCTTTATTCGCTCTACTTCTATTTATTACAGCCCTTTTCCATCACAGTCTTTACGATTCTTTTCCTCTTAGATAGCGAGGAGATAAAATGGATATCGTATATCAAATCATCGACAAAAGAAAATACACGCACGCAAAATTAGCTACAGACTTTTTATGTGAACGAGACAAACAACACTTAGAAAAAATCGAAACCATAGGAAAAAAATTTGATTTCGTACTCGGTCGAAATTTACTGAAAAACTTTCTAGAAAAATATTGCCTACAAAAAATTAAGACTTTAGAGCTAGAGTATTCCTCCAATGGCAAACCCTACCTAAAAGATCAGCAAGTCTTTTTCAATTTAGCTCATTCAGGCAACTACATCATAGTAATAGCCTCTAGCAATCCTTGCGGCGTTGATCTACAGAGAGAAGAAAATCTAGATCGTCCTGAATTTTTGTGGGAAAGAATTGCTCACGAAGAAGAGCTTTACCAACACATAGACGTTTCGCCCCACTTTATTTTGAAAACATGGACACAAAAAGAGGCTGTGACAAAATGCTATGATCATACCGATACCGGTAGCTTTTCTAGTATCAATCTTTCTAATCAAAAAGAGACTCGATCCATTGCATGGCACAGGGAACACTTTTTTCTCAAGAGCATCCAGTTTAGCGACAAAGACGATAACTACTTTTGTGAAATCGCCTCCATTGGAAAAAAGTTTGATCATCCTATTGATTTACACGAAGTTAAGTTTTTTAGAACAAACGAAGCGATCTGAAAAATCTTATTTCTCTTTGCATTTTCAAGGAAGCTCTTTAATATGAAATTAAGGAGAAAGTGATGAGTATTAGAGAGATTCTAAGTGAGTATAAAAACATTTACGTTCTTGGTATTAGTCCTAAAAAAGATAGGGACTCTTACCGAGTGGCAAAATACATGAAAGATCAAAATTACAATGTCATTGGAATACGCCCTAACACCGAAAAAATAGAAGACATTCCCTGCGTCTCTAGCATTTCTGACATTCCCTCAGAAATTGAAATCTTAGATGTGTTCAGAGCCTCAGAACACATTCCACAAATTGTTGATGAAGCCATTAAACATTCGAAGGTAAAAGTTTTGTGGCTACAGCTGGGCATTAGCCATCCTGAAGCAGAAGAAAAGGCAAAAAAGGCAGGAATAAAAGTTATCACCGATCACTGCATAAAAGTAGAACACCAAAAATTGAGTGTTTAAATGTGTTACGCTGCTCTTGTTGAACAAAACGCTTTAAAACTAGCTAAAGACTTTGACGCCGATATTTATTGGCAAGGAGTTGCAAACAGCCTTCAACATCGCGCAAAGGCAAAGCTGCTTCCAAAAGCTACTAGCTTTGATCATTTTTTGCAACACACAGACAGCAACGAAGAAATTGAAGGATTATTTAAACAAATTTTAGAGCAAGAAAAGCAAAACTTAGAACAAAACATTGAAAATGTAAAAAATGAAATTTATGACCTCAATTACGAACTCGCCGCCAAAGAAAGAAAAACTCTTCGCCAAAAATTAGAGGCCAAACAGCGAAAACTACAAAGACTTGAAGCCATTAACAAATCCCCTGCCCCTAAGAACAGTTTTGAGTTTACCTACCCTCACCAAAATTTATTCGCTGTCTATTTTAATGAAGGGCAACTTGAAGTAAGTAGTTTTGAATATGGGCATTTTCGAGAAACAGGAAATCCTTTAGAAGATATTTTATTTCATATCAATCACTCTCCCAGCCGAAAAGCCTATGGGCTCTACAACACCCGCATAGAAAGTTTGACTCCAGAGTATCGAAAAAAAGTGGCGCTTCAGCTCTTAAAATCTAAAAACCAGCGGATACGACAGGCCAAACAGAACCTTAAAGACTATCAAGAGGCAAAGGGCTTTTTTACCGAAAACAAAATTAAAAACATCCATAGCTTTCTTCAAAAGTATAGTCTGAGCGATGATTATTTAAAACAAATTGACCCTATTGAAACTAGCTATTTACAGGAAATTTTCCCAAAAAAAAGAGCTATCATCATTGCAAAGGCTTTTGAAGAAAGTGTTCTCAGTAAGGATTATTATCCCGATCAAAAAGGCCTAGCAAACTCTAAACATCTACCCATTGAGTTTTTCTTCGAAAAGCAGCTAATGTATTTTCCTGCAATTTACAGTAAAAGTTTAAATCCTATGTTGCCTCTAAATGGGATATCCATTATCACCATGCCGCCACGAGATGAAGTAGCAAAAGCCGGTCACGACCGTTCTCCTATTTGTTTAAATAAAGAGGCAGCCTTGGAATACCTCACCGAAGAAAAGAGTCTGGAGGAATACCCTCATTTTTTCCAAAATAATCTCATTAAGGAAAAACTGAGTCACCAAGCTAAGGCTAAGACTATGTTTTAGTGTTATCTAAATCTATAACCGATAAAGTCTTTATCAAATGATTTAGGACAAACTCCCCTCAAACAAAGGCTCTTACAAAATACAATCCATTTCACAAAAGCCTGATATTTAAAGTTATTTTTATAATTTTTAGCTTTTTGATTTACCTTAAAATCAATAGGCCTATTATCTAGCCTATGTTTTTATATCTAGGCCAACTTCTTTTAATTCACCTCGCTGCCGTAGCCTCTCCTGGCCCGGACAATTTGCTTGTACTCTCTTATAGCCACGGAGAATGGAAAAAGTCCCTAAAAATGGCAAGTGGTCTTACTCTTGGGATTTTTATTCATAGTTTTTTAGTGATCGCCGGAGTAGGAACTTTTTTTAGTAACCACCCCATTTTATTTCGAAGCTTACAATATCTTGGCGCTGCCTACCTCATTTACATTGGAAGTTCCGCCATTCGTGCCAGTTTCCAAAAAGTCGAAAATTCATTTGAAGAAAAAAAATCGAACAAACTTTTCTTAAAAGCCTTGATTACATTTTTAAGTAACCCCAAAGCTTTTCTTTATTTCTTCAGTATTCTACCTGCTTTTTTAAAGCAAGATAGTAGCTTCCTTGACTATGTAATGGTGATCTTTGTAATTTGCGGAGTTTCTTTCTTGTGGTTTTTCGGACTAGGAATCTTAGTTGGCGTCAGTAAAAAAATCACCGACATTCAAAAGCATCCTTGGTATCTGCGTTTTGTGGGAGCTCTTTTTATACTCCTCGCACTAAAAGTCGCCTTAGATTAAGCTCAAATCGATTCGCCATTTTGACGAGAGCTTCTTAGTTGACAGCAAATTACAAGCAATCTTCGCATTCAATGAAGTAAAGTTATATACTAGCTCTATGAGACGGACACTCTTTGCTCTAAGCTTTTTTATAATTTTACTTCATCCAAAAATGGCCAGTTCTTGTGAAATCATCTATGAGGATCCAACGGAAAAGGAATGGTTACTAGAGGAAGAAGTCTGTGAAGATAGCCTTGCCGCTTTGATTGAGCAATCTGTTATTAGTGAACAAGACTTACAGTACATTGATCTCGTCATAGAAATTATGCACCGAGGGCAAACACAGGTTTTATTGATAATTCAAGTTTGGGATGGAGATTATTTAATCGGTAGTTATACTGCAACAAAAAGTTTAAACACTGAGTCCGACCAAGGACCCAGTGGTATTTTTTAACTACTGAACAGGCGTTAACCAGCCATATTTGTCTTCTGTTTCTCCAGAAAACAATCCAAAAAACTGCTTTTGCAGTTGCGCTGTCAAATCACCGCGGGTTCCTGAGCCGACTTTAATGCCGTCCACAGATCTCACCGGTGTGATCTCTGCTGCCGTACCACACATAATCAGTTCATCGGCTAAATACAAACTCTCTCTTGTAATGTTCTCTTCTACCACTTCAATGGACTGATCTTTTAGAAGAGTGATAATTGTGTCACGTGTGATTCCTGGAAGAATACTAGAAGTCTTTGGTGGAGTATAAACCTTTGAGCCCTTCACGATAAATAAGTTTTCTCCTGAGCCTTCACTTACATAACCGTTTATGTCGAGCGCGATCCCTTCTTTGTATCCATGGCGTCTGGCTTCCATGGAAATCAATTGTGAAGACAAATAATTGCCTCCAGCCTTGGCTCCTGTAGGCATTGTATTAGGCGCTAGGCGACTCCAAGAAGAAACCCCTGCATCAACACCATTCTCGAGCGCTCCTTCACCAAGGTAAGTTCCCCACGGAAAAGCTGCTACAATCACGTCGGTTTCAGTATCAAATGGAACAGCGATACCCATCCCTACTTTTCCATAAAAAACCAATGGTCGAATATAAGCTTCTTTTAATCCATTTACTTTAATCGTCTGTTTGATAGCCTCGTCGATATCATCGATGCTGTGGGCGATACCCATTCGGTAAATTTTCGCCGAATCGAAAAGCCTTTGACTATGCTCTCGTAGACGGAACACACAAGTGCCTTTATGAGGTGTATTGTATGCGCGAATTCCTTCAAAAACAGAAGAGCCATAATGTAAAGCATGAGCCATTACGTGAACTGTAGCTTTTTCCCAGTCAATGATCTCACCGTTCATCCAAATTTTTTCTGCTAACTTCTTAGAAATTTTAGCCCCCTAGGTTGATGCCGCGATCATACAATATAAGTCGATAAAATGCAATTTAGGCTTTATAAATGTCACTTCAACCGGCTTAAATCAATTTCTGTTAAGCTCTTTTTTTAGAAATTCCACTGAAATAGGCAAGATCCAAAGGGAATAAATATAGCTGCCCTCATAATTGCGGACCAATATAATACAAAAAGTAAAAAAGCCTTTTGAATTCTTTCTGCATTAAAACCAATTTTTCATAGTTTATAGTTATCTAATGCTTTCTTATGGCTATGAACCTTCATCCTCAATTAGATGAAATAGTTCGGGAACATTTTAGGCTAATATAAAACCTTAGCCCCTTGGTTTTTCACAGAAGCATTCGGTTTGATATATAAAAATTGTATCTTTTCCATGGTGCGGGCGATTGCACCACTTTGGTGCGCAAATCCTTTGCCTATGCTCACTCTCCTGCTACAACCCCTTTCAGAGGGAAAAAAACTGATGACTACAGATTGCTTTAAAACCTATTTGCAAGAAGAGTTTGTTAGGCGTTGTCGAAACAACAAAGCCTACAGCCTTCGATCCTTTGCTAGGCAACTGTCGATCAATCACTCCAGTCTCTCTAGGATACTTAGTGGGAAAAGAGCTTTATCAGAAAATATGATTCAAAAATTAGCGGAACAACTTGAGTTAGCTCCGAATGAAATTGAATACTTTATATCCAAAAAAACGACTCCCCAGAGTCTAAAAAAGTCTCTGCAGCTTGGCGCTGATGAATTTCGCTATATTAGTGAATGGTATTACCTTGCTCTTTTAGAACTAATTAAAATTGATTCTAAGGAAGACACTAACTTTTATGCAAAACGTTTGGGGATCAAAAGCATTCAAGTGCAATTAGCTCTTGAAACTCTCCAACGACTAAAACTAATAGAAAAATCAAATACAGGTGAATGGCTTATAAAAGCTGAGGACGGGACCAATAGCTGCACCCACCACTCCACCACTGCTGCTAAAAAGAAATACCAAAAACAAGTTTTTACGATGGCATTAGAAGCCATTGATAATATTGATGTAACTAAAAGAAGTCATTCTGGAGTAAGCATGGCAATAAACTCTAAAAAAATTGCCGACGCGAAAGCGCGGATTGCCAGTTTTCGAGAGGAAATTTGTGAGTTCCTCCAAGAAGGCGAGCTAGATCAGGTATACCATCTAGGAGTCTGTTTATTCCCTATGACAATTTTAGAAAACGAAAAAAACAAAAAAGAAAAAGGAGTCAAAAAATGACCTTTAAAATTATTTTTACTTTAAGTTGTATCTTCAGCAGTCTTAACCTAGTGGCTGCCGGGCAACACACTGATGGCACTGGAGGCAATATTTCTGCACCCATTTTTTCCGAAGCACCTGGGCGTTTAAAACTAGAAATACTAAACACGGAAAACAAACTTCAAACCGTGGAATTAGAGTTTAGTCAGTTTCTTGGGTTCGACGGAGTATACACCAATTACAAAATACTAAATCCAGCCAACGAAAAAAGAAAAATCAAAAAAATAGAAAGAGCTTGTAGAGACTACAAGACCTCAATTAAAGCCAACACAGAGGCGATCTTCTTTAATGCAATCGAATTTTATTACGATTGGTTCATCAGTAAAAATCCAAACGATAGTAGAATTTTAGACTTCAACTTAGTTAAGAAAAAAGATTATGACGAAAACATTCTATGCTCAGAAAAAATGGGTGAGATAAGTCGTGAAGTCTTTCTTGCTGCTATATCTAACTATTTTCAAAAAGTAGCACAAAGGTATTTATTTACACTTGCTGAAACCGAGTTTCTCTATGAGACAGGTACGAAACGCTACCCTGATTCATCAAAGACAGTTAGTGAAATATTGGCCTTAAGCTTTGTTGAGCGCCACGCTAAATTTTTAGCTTATCAGCTTTTGGAAGATGTAAACATTCGAAATAGAATGAAAGACTCCTTTTATTATAGAGTATACCATCGAGCCTCTATCAAGGAGATTAAAGCAGTTTTACCTAATGCCTTCCAAGATATCGACGAAGCCTTAGGCCTGTTTTTCAGACAAGATTATACCAAGAGTATCCTTAGCTTCTTAGAAGGATTTGATGAATTTCTTCTTCAAGCTCTTGACATCGCTAAGTTTGGATTTGAAAAAAGCCTTGGCTTTGAAAAAAACCAAGGAATCGAAGGATATAAATCTCAAATTGCAATTGAATTTCCTTTTTACGAAAAAAGCTTTCAGTATAGCGAGCAGGTTTTTCGCGTAGCTCCTGGCTCAGCACAGTGGCAAAACTTAAAAGACTCTTTTCTTTCAGAATTCTCTAATAGCAATTTAAAACCTGCTATCTGTCGTTGGGATAAAAACGAAATTCTTCGTTTTGACCGTGAAAACTACAAGATAGAATCCCCAGCTAAACTTCTCAAAAATATTTTTTCCCACTTTTTAATTATTTTTGGGCATTTAGGTATAGAGATTAGTGATTTGGGCTGTCAGAATGATTAAAAATCTTTGTTCTATTCTTTTCTTTATCTCTTTTAGCTTTTGTGTAAATGCACAAGAGCTAAAAGCCTTTCAATCAGAATGGAATGAAACACTTTTAAACGAAGCAAGTGAGTATTTAAAAAATAAATTAAGTCATTCTTATATCGCCTATTCGGAATCTAGAAATGAAATCCTTTTAATTTTAAAACAAAAATATCCAAAAACTTATTCTTATTGGATTAAAAAACTGGATGCAAATTTTAAAGAAATTTATTTTTACGAGTTAGCAAGTCAAATCACTCAGTCTTCACATCCGTGGGCGCAAAAAATTTCCGAACAGATTCTTTTCAAAGTAAAAAACAGAGACTCAAATAGCTTGCTATGGATGAACAAGCTCTTGTACCAACGGCATGGTAGAGGTGCTTATGATGCCAGTACAGGAAATGCCTACCTTAGCTTACGTCCTTTTGCTGAAAACATTGTGCCCGTGGTTCACGAGATGGTTCATTCCTTGGATCCCTTCTTACATCAGGCCCGAAATGAATTAAATCGATTCTATCAAATAGACTTTAACTATTACCTGTTTTTAAAAAACATCTACCTAGTTTACTATAAAGAACTACTACCAAGACTAATTTCTTGTGAGATTTATAAAGATCTAAGCGAAAAAAGTATTATAGAGATAAAACATTTTAACAAAGAGTTTAATACCAATTTGAATTCTTCTGACGAGCGTTTTTGCAATGAGTGGACAAAACAAAGTCTTTCCAATGTGATAGCCCCTGATTACTTTTGGCCAAAAGATTCCGCCAATCATCAAAAAGTTTTAAACTATGAAAAAGCTTGGCTAAGAGAACAGGGCTTGGACTACCCCTATTTATTTTATAGAAACTAGCTAGTAAAAGCTCTTATAAAAAGCCCTTTTCATGCGGCTAAAAACAGAAGCCACTATAAATACAGCATTATCGGAATTGTTCCGGCTTAAAAACCGCACTGTTATTGCTTATCTCAGTATTCCGATCAAGTAGTTAATCTCATCCGTAGTTACAGCGCATTGATTGTAAATTACTGTGCGCCAAGCAGCCAAGACTCATAACGCAAAGCTAAAAATAAGTCATTTTAAGGACTTATAAAAAATAGTCCAGAGCCCACAAAATTCTTGTAGACTTACACATTACTTACACATAAGATTATTCTTGTCGATGACGATGATTTTCAAAAGAGACACACCCCTTTTAAGTGTTTCTTTAAATCTTGTCAAAGCACGAGAGTGAATCCAACTAGACTAAAAGCATTTTCCTTTTTGCATGCAAAAAGGCCGGGATCTTTTTGTCTTTTAAGCTGGGCGGATTCATTCTCCAGACGATGTTTTCTCAAAAACTCTAGGCAATGCGCTTCCCTTGTGACTTTGACTAGAGTTTTTCAGAACTCATTAAAAGAGATTTTTCTCACTTACATAAAGGGCTAACTGCCCAAGGGTACTAAATTAATGAGTAGTAAATTATCATTTCTACATTCGAGCCTTCCTGAAAACTTGCTAAAAAAGCAAGTGGCTCCTGCGCTTCCTTTTGGCTCAGGCATCGCCTCATTAGACCAGTGGTTAGATGGTGGCCTTGCCTGGGGCAAGTTCTCTGAATGGGGAATGCCTCTTGGCAGTGACACTCGAAAACTTCTTTTAAACTTTTTAAAAAAAGCCAATTGTGACTTTTTATGGGTCTACTCCCCCAAAATGGGTTCCCCCTACCCGGCAAGTTGGGCTAGTCAAATCGATTTGAACCGAGCTTACTTTATAGAAAGTGACCGTCCAGTTGCTGATCTAAAATCCTGCTTCTTAGACAATACATTTCGCCTAATTATTTTAGACTCCCCACAGTTCCTTAGCCTCGGGGACCTTGCTTTTTTAAACCAGCAATGTAGGTCTTTGAAGCAACACTATTTCTTACTAAGACCTTACTATTTAAGTAACAAACTAGGAAATGCCTACGCACAATATAGAATTAATGTTTTTAAAGAAGAGGCTAATGGCTATATTTTAAAAAAACAAAAAGGCATTGGTGAGCAGTCAAGTTTGCACCTACCAATGGAGGAGGTCGTTCAGCATGAGCGCTCAAGTTCTTTCCTTTAACCAAAGTAAACCTAAAAACGAAGTCTGTCGCTATATTGTAGTAAAAGCAAAAATAGACAAAAACTCCGATCTACGTTTTTCTATCAGCCCTGAAATCATGCATTGGCGTGATGATTTATGGATCATTGATTTAAACTCCACCAAAAGATATTGGTATGCAACGAGCTTGCAAAAAAACCAAAGCCTAGAAGATGCTTTAAAAGAACAACTCAATATTTCACTTGATAGTTTTCAGTGGATAAACTGCAAGCACCCATGGCAAGGTCTAATGCTTCTACCTATGCTCTCAGAAGAAAGACGCCTATATTATTTTGAAGAAGACTATTGCCAAAACTTAGCGCGCTCTATCAGTTGGGAGTCATGGCTAAAAGAGTCAGACACTCTTTATAAGCACCTACAAAACCTGGTAAAACAAACTGCCTTAAGTAAGTTTTCCACAAAACGCTCACAGCTCCTCAGAGCCATGGAACGATTAGGCTTAGAAGATGTCTATGACCTTGAACAAGCAGACACATCTTCTATACAAAAACGCTTCGGCCTTTGGATAGCTAAGCTATGGGAGTGGACTTTCCCTCAAAAAAGAAGTGATCTCCCTTTAATGCAGGGCTTGCAGGATTTAAATGAATTTCCATGGATCTGCGAAAAGCCGAAACAAACAGCTGCTAAGATGCGCGCTTTGGACTATTCAGTAGATCAATGGGATCAGTTAGAGCCTTTTTTACAAGAAGACATCGCACACATTGAAAAGGCCTTTTTGCGACAAAAAAAAATTTCTGTTTGCCAAATAGATTGGTCTTTAGAGTTATACGGTGGTCAAAGTTTTTCTCTAAAAATTGATTTCAGAAACCCTTATGCCATTTTTGATGACGCTCCAGTTTTTAATACAGCCTTAACCCAGGCCAGGTACCAGTTTGAAGCCTGGCAAAAAGATTTATCGGAAGAAAAGAGTTTCCATGATTATTTAGAAGCTTATAAAATCGTTTCCTGGAAACTAGAAGTTAGTAAAAACATTTATCTACAGCAATCTGAACAGAGCCTAGAAATCGACAGTGGCATTACTAATTATTATAAAATTCTAGATCTAGAGAATAAACTCCCCAAGCCAATTGAGCATTACCGTATAAAAAAAGGTTTTGCCATTAAGGCTCATGAGACAAAAGAAAAAACAGAGGGAATCTTTACGCAAAAGGATAATTTGTGGACAAAAACAGCTAGTCATCGTCCACTCTACTACAAAACAACACAAAAAAAATTACGCAATCTCCCCTATCGAAGCTTTTTCTTAGAGCGCAACTCAACCGATTGGTGGAAAGAAGAACACTCTGAAGATTACAACTGGGATTTCTACAAAAGTCACTACCAACGAAACTGGAACTGGATTGTAAAAAATAGCTTTGGAGAAATTTATGAACTCGGTAGATTTGATTAAAAAAATCGGCTGGACCGAGTGGTTAGTAAAAACCAATTATAGTTTTTTATCCGGTGCCTCTCACCCCATCGACCTGATCCATCGCTTTGAAATGGAAAACTATCAAGCCTATGCCATAAACGATTATGATGGTGTTTATGCATTGGCTCGCTGTCATCTTGAACAAATTAAATCCGGCGCCAAAGGAAAGCTGATACACTCTAGTGAGTTGCGCATTAGACATAACAAAGAAGAACCTCTGTTACTACAAGACAGCCTAGTCGTGCTTCCTAAAAATAAATGCGGATATAAAACTCTAAATCAGATCATCAATGCCTCTAGAAAAACAGAAAATAAAGAGACTTCTTTATGCTTAGAGGACTTTAAAGACTTCTCGACAAAGGATCTAATTTGTTTACAACCCATGAGGGGAAGATTGCGAAAGGGCTCTGCTAGCTCTTTTTACAAGGAGCTCAAAGAGCTATTTTCGGATTACTATTTATGTGTAAGTCGTCACCTACATCCAGCTGAAGACTACTGGATCAAAGAACAACTAAAACTCTCCAAAGACTTAAATATTGGTGTACTCTATAGCCAAGATGTATTTATGCATCACCCATCACAGAAAGCTTTGAGTGATATTCTCCACTGCATTCGTACCAACAAAAATATCTTTAATAATAGTGAGCACTTCTTTCCCAATGCAGAACGCTATCCTCATTCTTTAGAAGCAATTGCAAAGATCTACTCTGAACTCCCTGATTTTGAAAAGACTCTACTACTATCCAAAGAGCTCAATGAACAGGTTGATTTTAGCTTCCACGAACTCAAATATCAGTACCCAAAAGAAATGATCCCCGAAGGCTTTACGGCTCAAAGTTATTTAGCTCATTTATGTTGGCAAGCCGCTAAAGAAAGATTTGGTATAAATATCACAGAAAAAATGCGACAAATCTTACACAAAGAATTAGATATGATTGATCACCTTGGTTTTGCTGACTACTTTCTGACGGTTTGGGATATTGTCCGCTGGGCGAGATCTCAAGGCATTTTATGCCAAGGCCGTGGTTCAGCAGCTAATTCTTCGGTCTGTTTTGTTTTAGGAGTGACCTCTGTAGATCCAAACCATTTTGATCTGCTGTTTGAGCGCTTCATGAGTAAAGAGCGTGGTGATCCACCTGATATCGATGTGGATTTTGAACATGAGCGACGAGAAGAAGTCATTCAATACATTTACCGACATTATGGTAAAAAACGTGCCGCTATGGTGGCTAATGTAATTCGCTTTCGCAGAAAAGGTGCTTTACGCGCCGTAGGAAAAGCCCTTGGTATTCAAGAAGATATGTTAAGTTCAGCCTCAAAGCTTTATAGCAGCAAGGCTTTTCGCGGAAAATCCAGTGAAGATATCATTAACGACTTAGTAGTTGATCCACAGGATTACTTTGGCAGTACAAAAAGAGATTTAGAGCAAAGATCCTACAGAAAAAATGAAAGCGAAGCTAGAGGGATTGATCGTCAAATCGCTAATAAAGGGACTCTTTCATCTTATTACAATTCATCGCAATATGAGACTCAAAAAGCTAAGCAAAATAGCTCGAGACATCATCCTAAAGCTAGAAATAACACAGCTTCTTTTGCTGAGGAGATTAATGAACAAGACCAAGAGCTTCTAAAAATCTTTTCACAAAAACAAATTCCTCCAGAAAATCTGTATAAACACTGGCAAGAAATGAGTGAAAAAATCATCACTTTCCCAAGACATCTTGGTCTACACTCTGGTGGCTTTATCATTGCCGAACATACAATTGACGAACTCTGCCCTACAGAGCCTGCCAGTAAAGAGAACCGCTACGTGGTGCAATGGTCTAAAGATGACATTGAAGGCCTAAACTTTTTCAAGATTGATGTCTTAGCTCTTGGGATGTTAACCGCTGTAAGAAAAAGTTTTGATTTAATCAAAAAACACTACAACAGAGACTTCCAACTTTATAGTATCCCTCAAGAAGATCCTTCTACCTACAGCATGATTCAAAAAGCTAACACCGTTGGCGTATTTCAAATCGAGTCTAGAGCTCAAATGAGTATGCTTCCTCGTTTAAAACCAAAAACTTTTTATGACCTTGTTATTGAAGTGGCAATCATTCGCCCAGGCCCCATTCAAGGTGGAATCATCCATCCTTTTTTAAGAAGACGAGAAGGTCTTGAACCTGTCGTTTACCCTGATGAGCGTTTGCGAAACATTTTATCCAGAACTCTTGGAGTAATAATCTTTCAAGAGCAAGCCATGCGTATAGCCATGGAAGTGGGAGACTTTAGCGCAGCCGAAGCCAACCAACTACGAAAAAACATCGGTGCTTGGAGCATGCCTAGCAACAATAAAGATCTAAAAATCATTTTAGAAAAGCTAGCTCGTGGCATGAAAAGAAATAATTTATCCGAAGAATTCACACAACAATTAGTCCAACAAATGAAGGGCTTTGCTGAGTACGGATTTCCCGAGTCACACGCTATTTCGTTTGCTTATATTGCCTACGCATCTAGTTTTTTAAAATGTCACTACCCAGCGGCTTTTTTCTGCTCAGTTCTCAACTCCCAACCAATGGGCTTTTATTCTCCACATGCGTTATTGCAAGCAGCACAACGAGACGGCTGTAAGATATTTGCTATTAGTCTACAACATTCATTTTACGATCACAGCCTAGAAGCCATCAAAGGCAAAGAACCACCATTGTACGGTATCCGCTTAGGTTTTCGTTTAGTGAAAGGCTTGTCAAAAACCGCCGTTGAAAAAATCATAGAGGCCAGAGAAAAAAATGGAGCATTTAAAGACTTCGAGGATTTTTTAAGTCGCTGCCCTCTTTACAGAGATGAACTTACAGCCCTTGCCGCCACTAATTGCTTCCAAATCTTCGGAATGGATCGCCGCCAAGCTCTCTGGCTAGCGGAAGCTCTTCCCATTAAAGCCTTCATCGAACAACCTGAAAAAGACTTAAAATGGGCCAAAGAAGCTTCATTTGACCGTTTACAACGAGACTTTGCTTCCTTTCAGACTTCTTTAGGTGAACACCCTTGTCAGTTATTAAAAAAACAAAATTGGCCCTTCCCTATTGAACTGCCAAAGATTATTGCCTCTAATAATTTTAACAAACTCATTAACAACCAAGTCTTTTACGGTTTTGGAATGGTCTTAGTCAGGCAAGCTCCACCTTCAGCAAAAGGCATGGTCTTTGTTACACTTGAAGATGAGTACGGATTTATCAACCTTGCTTTAGCCCCGCCAATTTACCAAAAGTATTTTCGCCTGGTAGAAAACCACGCATTCGTGTGCTTTCGAGGAAAACTACAGAAACAAGGCGAAAGCCACTCTGTCCTAATTAAAGAGCTAATCTCACCTAAAATTCATGATAACTTGTTTTCACTCCAACAAAGTAGAGCTGAAAAAACATCAGAGAACATACAGCTAAAAAGTAAATTAGAAAAAACCAAATCTTGGATTCACCAACAAAAAGTAAAAATCAAAAACCTCCGAGAACTAAGCAAATCAAGAAACTACCAATAATTTTATCACTCAAATCATCAAAAATATCGACCTAAAAAACACAACAGAGCATAAGCTTAACAGATGAAATGCTAGAAAAATGTAAAGCGACAATCAACGCCATCAATAACTAAGGCCTAATAGAGAAAGCTAGAAGACTAGCTTTCTCTTCTCAAAAGATTTCAATAGACACTCATCCCCCCATAGCTTCCTCATCGAAATTACAAAAGATTCAAAATCAAATTCAAATCTACTTAAATGCAATTAATTTCCTGTGAATTCCCTGTAAAAAAGCTTCGAAAAGCTGAATCTAATTGAATCTTAGGAAAAGATTTTCTAAACCACAGAGGGCAAACATAAAGGAGTCCTCGTGCAAAAAACTTTAAAAAAGAATTTTTATAGACTAAGTATCTTGCTTTTCAGCCTGCTACTTTGCAATCCCCTTTTCGCTAAGGCCAAAACAAAAAATCTTATTCTAATCATTGGTGATGGAATGGGACCACAACAAATTTCTCTACTTTACAGTTTTGCTGAATTCACAAAGACCGGTGTATTAAGCCCAGATCAATTTGCATTTGGAAAAATTGCTGATAACGGAACCGTAGCATACTCTGCAACCAACCCTGAACTTTATGCTGTTACAGACTCAGCTTGTTCAGCCACACATCTTGCAACTGGATACAAAAGCCTTCCAGGTGCTATTGGGGTAGACTCTCAAGGATATTCACGTCCAACAATTTTAGAAAAAGCCAAAAAGGCCGGAAAAGCCACAGGACTTGTGAGTGACACTAGAATCACACACGCGACTCCAGCCTCTTTTGCTGCCCACGTAGGTAGCCGCGACGAAGAAACCGAGATCGCAGAGCAAATGCTTAAGACCGAACCTGATTTGATGCTAAGCGCAGGTGTAGGAGACTTTTTAAGTGAAGACAAACTAAAAGAATATACAAGTCAAAACATCGACTACAAAGCAAGAAGAACCGACGGAAAAGACTTGCTAAAACAAGCAAAGAAACAAAACTATGAATTGGCATTTAACATCCAAGAACTAAAAGCTACAAAAGGAAAAAAAGTCCTAGGCCTCTTTGCGGACAAAGGTATGCCTGACGGTACTTGGTACAAAGAAAACAAAAACAAAAAAGATCGTACAATGCCGACTTTGAAAGAAATGGCAATGCTCGCTATCGAAAAACTAGAAGGTGAAGAAAATGGTTACTTCCTAATGATCGAAGCTGGTCAAATAGATTGGGCTGGTCATCGCAATGATGCTGGTACCATGTTGCACCAGATGATAGAAGCAAATGAAATGCTAAACGCTGTATACGATCATGTTTCTAAAAACGAAGACACATTAATGGTAGTGACGGCAGACCATGAAACCGGTGCTTTTGGTTTGGCCTACAATATGTCTCGCCCACATCAAGTGGTTAAAGGCCTTAAAGGTCCTTTCTGGAAAAGTGGTTTTCACGCAAAACAAGACTACTTACGTTATGATGCCCTCGATGATATGTACCAACAAAAAATGAGCCTTTATGACTTGTTAGAAAAATACAAGAAAGAAAAAACATCTAAAAAAGACAAAAAACTACTTCGTAAACTCATCGCAGAAAACACCGCCTACAATATCACCAAAGACCAAGCGAAATACATTCTAGACAATAAAGATCACCCTTACGGCCAAGGTAAAAAGAAGTATAAGAAATTCCCTAAACTTCAAGGACCATCCGCTTTCTACAGTAGTTCGACAAACACCCGAATTGCTATGCTAAGCCAAATCATTGGCCCCAAACAAGGAGTGACCTGGGGAACAGGAGGACATACAGCAACACCGGTTGGAGTGTTTAGTTTCTCTAAAAATGATAGTCACAAAGACTTTGGTGGCTTTCTTCACCACAGCGAATTAGGAATGAGACTTCAAAAAGTTTTAGGATTGTAAGAATCATTAAAATGTAAATTGAAAGCCTTAGCGAAAGCTAAGGCTTTTTTGTTTGTAAGATCAAAAGCCCGAAAGATACCATTGAAACAACAAATTCTCAGATAAAGCTCTTTCACTAAGACTTTGCTTTAGCTCAGCTTTATAAGTCTTAAAAACTTGGCGATTATTGCCACTTACTTTTAACTCTAAGCTTTTATAGGAAAAACCAAATTCTTGCTTAAATAGTTTTAAATATTTTGGTCTTGATCGAGCATAAGTCCTACGCAGAGGCATATCAATCTTAGGGTTTTGATAAATATAATCCCCTAAAATCAACACACTTAAAAGCACTTCCGAGTCCCTTAAGTCACCGTGACTAAGCAACAATAAATAGATTTCAATTAAGGTCTTATCATTATTAATGGGTTCCAGACTAACATATTGCACTCTCCTGATTTTTTCGACTGGTGATTCAAGAGCCCAATCAGAAGTTACTTTTTCCTCTTTCCCCTGCTCCTTGGAGTCTTTTGAGCTTTCCTTCTTTACAAGCTCCTTATTGGAGGTTTTGTTTTTAGGCTCAAAATAATTTACGATTTCTTCCCCTGTCATCTGGGCTACTTTAGTCAAAAGCTGATCATTTGCAGATTTTCCGAGGTATTTTTCTAGCGTAAAATAAGTAACAGGCATATCTAAACCTGCGATAAAGGGTAAAGACAAATCATTGTTTAATAAAGCTTCCGCAAACCCCCATTCCTGCCTTTTAGATTCCACAAAAAGAGGTTTATTAAAAAGAGAAAGATTGTGTATTTTAAACTCGCCCTCTAGGTATCTGCCAAATTCTTTTAAGAACCTTAGAATTTTTCCTTTTATATTTTTCGAAAAGGGATATCCCTGTTCAACAAAATATTCTTCTATTTTCTTAACCTCACCTAATTGCAAACGAAGTACAGAAACAATATAAAAACGTTCCAATAAATTTGTCTTTGTATGTTCATTTAAAAAGTCAAATAACCTAAGCTCAAACTCATTTTTTTCCAGGATATGCCAAGCCTCTTCTCTCGCTTCACTTTTTGCAATCGCAAAATCTTGCATATCTTCAATCTTTCTAACATCTTCTACGCTTTGATCTCTCTTAAAGTCTCGAGCACCTTCCCAATACAAAAGGTTTTTAACTAGCCTCTCGGTGGTTTTCTTTTTCTTCGCCAATTCACGAATCAATACATCTGGGTTGCTAGAGGCCTTGATTTTAGGAGCGGAAATAAACACTTCGTCAACAACTTCATTATTTGGTACTTTCACAGGAACCTTATAAGATCTGTATTTTCGCCACAGAAGACGAAGTAGCTCTTTTTCCAAAAAATAGATAGAAAACTTTCCGTCATAATAGTAGGTCTCAAAATGCTCAGCGGTGTAGAGTTGCAAATCATTATAAACGTCATTCTTGATGCCACTCGCCTCACCAAAGGCAAGGTTCCTATTAATCAGTCGATGATAGAGATCAGAAAGCTTCATGGCAAATTCGAAACGCATTGTGTTTGCTTTTGGAGAGCCTGTTTGAATGGCTTGATTGAGTTTTCCAGCAAAAAGATTAAGTTCTTCATAGGTAACTTTGGCTGTCTTCGCACAGGAATAGCTCTGAGCACTTAGACTAATGCTAGCAAAGATAATACAAAAAGAAAAAACATGATAAAGCCAATTTTTCATAACATTCCAAATTCGGGAGTCGGTTTATATCACATTGCCTCTGCACTATCAACAAGATCAAAAAGATCTCTAGATTTAGTGCATAAGTCTAAACTTTCAGTACGTTTATCATCTGGATTGAAATGAACCCAAGTAGTTAGAACAATGTTGGCGTAATCAATTGCATTTACAATATTCACTAACTCAGGATCTCCATGAAACAAGGCCGAGCGAAAATCTCTGTCTAATCCTTCACAATAGTTCTTTAACGAATCAGATCGACTAATTATTTTTTCATCTATATAGTCCAGCATGGTCTCGACCATTTGATTATGCTGTACAATAGCCTCTTCTCTCATTTCACCAGACAAGCCACTTACATATTCTTCATGATCCCAAATTTCTATTTGTAAATCAGTGGCTCGATCTATGGCCCAGTAAAGAACTATTTGTTGTTTCGAGCGGTTTTTTTCTAGTATCTCAATTAAAGATTCCGGGCCTTTCGAGAGTCTTTCAGCTTTCTTTCTATACTTTAGATAATTATTCATTCTCTTACCCAACTCGGTATAAGAATAGTAAAACACAAAGGCTCCAACCACAGATTTGATCGCCCAAACGGAGTATTTCGTAAACTTCTTTCGTAAAAAATCACTCACAGGTGAAATCAGACTTCGTTGTACAAAACTTAATGCCACTTCCCCCAATAGTATGGCAGGAGTAAGCCCTACAAGACTAGCCTTTATCTCTTGAAGGTACACATAATTCCTAAAGGCCAACATCTTATCCGCTCGAAAGTCAGTAGTTTGGTCTTTTCCTATACACAATAAACTAGCCCGATAAAAACCATTAGACTCTAAGAGAAAGTCTAAATAAAGTGATCCAAAATAATAGGAGAACTGATCTTCTCGAACACCGTAGAGTTTATTGTAATCATTTTTTTTACCAAAGTAGGCACCGTAAATATCTTGAATTGGTTGTAAATAAGACTCAATGAAAGCCTCTTCCCGACTTGCTTTGGAAAAAAGGTATCCCATATAGGTTTTAGATTTAAGATCTTCCGGTAGATTTAAAATCAAGGCTTCGTCAAATCGAACTGGGTATTTAGTGAGATATTCTCTCTCTGCATTACTAGAAGGAATATAATCAACACGTCCCTCCTCCTTTTTAATCTTTTCAAGAGACTTTTCTAAAGAGGGAATGGGACCGTAATAATACTCCTCTCGAAATCCTTCGCAGAGCTTTAGAGTATTCACAAAAGCATTTTCGCGAACTTGATCACGAAAATTCCTGAGCTTTTCAAGCCTCTCTTTAACTTCTTTCTTTTCTGGCGTAATAGTTTCCGCGGAATACAAAGACTGTATCCACAGTAGATTAATAAGAAAGAAATATAGCGATAATTTTTTCAATTCACTCCTACAAAAAAAGCGGTCTTCAATAGACCGCCTTTTAAATCTATTCACCCAAATCGTATACTTTTGGTTTCTTAGACATTTGCATATAGTAATCATTTTCTAGATTTTCAATTTCAGCAATCTCAGCCTCTAATTCACTAGAAATAGTCATTAGGTAGTTTTTAAACTCATTCACAGCAAACAAATCAACAGGCTCATCTTCCGACGATCCCCATTTAATCTGAATGTTCTCTGCCAAATCATTACTACTTACGATTACCAAAGGAACTGTGGCAGCCGTTGTAGCAACACCTAACATAGACTTAGCCAAAAATCTGGTAGTCCATTTTTTTAGTCTCGTTCCACGTAAAAAGCTTTTACTATCTTTTAATGCAAGCTCTTTTTCTTGCGTTAATTCCGTTAATCTTTCAATTTCTGGAACCAATGAATTCTTGATATGAGATTCATGACCTCTAATTTGATTTTTCAAAGTTTTAGTCTTTTCAGCCAATTCAGCTTCCCTAGCAACGCGCTGTTCAGTTACTTGCTCCATACGCTCTTTCAGAAAGTTTAATCTGACACTAATCGTCTTAAGATTCTTTTCAGCCGCTCTAAGCTCTGACTCAATTTTATCCATAGAATCTAAAGTATAAGGAGAATCCTTATCCGCTAAAAAATTTGGATTTAATTCCGTGTAATCAAGCATAGCTGAATTTGCTGCCCTGGCAGACGCTAATTTTTTTTCTGCTTCCTTCAAAGCAAGTTCACTGTTTTTAACATCACTTGCAAGCCCACGTAAATCGTCATCTAATTCAGCAAGAGTTCCAATAGACCCCTCTCTCTCAATATCGTTGATATTTTGTTGCAAATGAGAGATTTTAGTTTCTTGCTCGTTTTTTGCTACTACGACTGTAAAAAGATCTACCTTCGCTTTATGAAAATCAGCGCTCGCTTGGCTATGTCTTTCCATAGCAGCAGCAAGTTTTGGGTCATTTTTTAAAAACTTGAAGAAACTTCGAAGTTGGTAGCCCTTCAAGCCAACACCAGCAATGATTGCTAGAGTATTTCCTGAAATTTCAAAGTTCACAACATCGTCAGCATCTGTAAAACCAAAACTCTCCGCTAGATCATTTTCAAACTTTGCAGTTTCTATGGCTTCAAGAATAGAGTCATTAAAACTCTTTAAAACTTGTAACCTAAACTTAGCCTCAAACAAGTCTCTACTTTTATCCTTACCAACTATATAATCCTGAACCGCTTGGTCAACAAGATCAGCTTCAGTCTCATGAGACTTCTTCTTAATAATGTCTCCTACTGATAACTTAGGTCGCTCTGGAGACTTTTTTAACTCTTCCGCCATTAGGCTTAAGGAACTTAAGCCCATACTAGTAATTACTAATGTACTAATTAACTTTTTCATAAATCCTTAAACCCTTCTATTGGAAAATGTTTCTGTAATCTTGCTGGATTTCCATCCATTTTTGGTAACGATTAATAATCTTCCACTTAGCAGTTACTGTCTCTTCTCTACCGTTTCTAGATCTCATTTCCTGTTCTTTTTTAACTTCTTGCTCCGCTAATTCATGAAAATCTGCTACCGAAACACTTGTCTCTAAAGGTAATTTAATTGGGATAAATCCTTGTTTGATCGTTTCTTCAGTAATTCTGTCTTGACGATTAAATACCCAATCCATATAAATTCGACCATCAGAAGGAATTGGGTTAATCATGGAAACTTCAAATTTAAGCGATAGTCCATCCACTACACGTCCACCACGTTTTTCCTGGTAGATTTTTTCGTCAATTTGAACCAACTCACCGTCATCGTTAAGAGCTAAATCAATGGCACTTTTTGACTCCTCAAATAACTGGAACAAACTCATTCTTTGACTATCAGTAATACCAGCAACCTCTCTCAATTTCTTTAAACAAGCGTAGTCAACCTGCTTACATACATCGCTTTCTTCACCAAAAATGTAAGTTTCCGGTTTGTGTAAATTCACATCTTTTAACTCAACCAATTTTGAACGATCAAAGTCACCAAGATCGATTTTCATAAAACGATCCATATTTTCTTCAACTGGAGCTAACATTTCTGACTTTCGCCCATAAACTTCTAAAGACACGCTAACATTAACTTTATTGATTGGACGAACAATTAAGAAAATTTTATTAGACTTATCTTTGTTGATGCTATCACGTAGCGCCAATATATCACTTGAATCTGCTTGCACTAAATAGCGGTCATTCACCAATGGAGTAGAATGAGCATTCGATGGACCATTTTTAACGGCATTTTTAAGCGTGTTAACAAAAGTATTCTGGTTATTCATACCATTGCTCTTAGCAGCGATTTGCTTAGCGATCTCTTTTTTTGAAGGGCTATATCTTACATTGTTCTTATAATCTTCCATCTTATTTAAAGCCGCAACTTTTTTACGAAGCTCAAAAATCTTTAAAGGCTCATCCACACCGTATAAAGAGATTAAAGCAGTAACTTTGGTATCTTTTTCTAAAATACGATCAACTACTCCTTGCGCCTCAATTCCAGCGAATAAATCTTTATAAAGACTTACTTGAGTTTCCAAGTTTTGCTTCTGTGCTAAAGCTTCCGATTTCAATGTAGCGGCTTTGCCTTGCTCAAGAATTGCAGTTTCTTGTGCTACTTTAGCCTCTTCAAGAGCTTTCTTCACGTCAGCCTGTTGAATTTTTGCTGTGTTAATACTAGTAAGGGCTTCTTGTAATGCGAGGTCTGCCTTTTCAATGCCATCCTTGATGTTTCGTTCTATCTCAATTTTTCTAGCTTCCGCTTGGGCAACTTCTTCTTTTAAAGTTTCGATTTGCTCTTCAAAAGCCTTCACCTTACCAAGGGCCGCTTCTTCCATCTGAATCGCATTTTCCATTTTTTTATCTGCTAGAGCGTTCTTTTCTAAAGCAATAACAAACTCAGCCTCTAGCTCTTGTTGCTTTTTTTGAACAGCTAACTCTAGAGCGCTCATTTCGTTTTTTATGTTAGAAACTTCTGATTCTAGCTCAGTAATTTTGATGTTTTTCTCTGTAATTGTAACTTCCTGACCATCGATCATTTCTTGATGTTCAGAGATCTGTTGGGAGTGAATTGCTTGAAGGTCTTTAAGCGCCTTCTCTTTTTCATTCAAACTTGCTTCTAAAGCCTTGAACTTTTCTACATTTTCTTTGTTCGCTTCAATTTGTGCATCTAAAGCTTTTTGTTGTTGAGCCTTTTCAGCCTCAAGGTCTTGCATCTTTTTATTTTTCTCAGCCAATTGTGCGTTTAACTTGTCATCATCATTATCTTTGTTACAAGCAACGTTCAACAATAGGCTTGTGGATAATAGTCCACTAAGGATAATTTTTCCCAAGCTCATTTTATTCATTCCAGATTTCCTTCAATAAAAATACACCCAGCCCCCCAATGGGGATTCTGGCAAATGGTTTTAAAATCTCAGCAAGGCTTATTGCATTTACTATGCCGAAATACTAATTTACCGATTTTAAACAAGTATTTTAAATTGAAAGGCTTACATGTTCTTGAAAACACCTTAGCTTCGATTTGAACTGACTATATATTTGATAGGGTGACGATTTTTTTCCTAGGCTTTCCTAAAACCAGTAGGACATTTGAACCACAAATTCATCTAAAGAAGGCCGATTGTATTGTTGGTTTGGTAAACTTGTTTTTACACCAGACAAATTCATATCCTTATATATAGTCTTCCGATAGATTGCTGTGACAGCGACATTATTCTGCCAATACATATAAAAGCCGTAGCCACTACTTGTCCCAGAGATTGAATCTCCAATTTGCAATGGACTATGACTTCCAGAGTTTAATTTTTTCACTTTTGAGGATACGACAGGATGATACTCAGAATAAAGGGCAATCCCCTGCCACAAATCTAACTTTAAAAATAAGCCCAAACGACTACTTTCAAACTTAGCTGAAAACTTATCCTGAGAGGCTCCTGTATTGCGCACAAGATCTTCTGATTTTTGATGATAAGATAAGCTTGGACCAAGCTTTAACACATTGAAATCAAAACTAGCACGATAACCGAAACCTCCACCCAAACCAGATAAAAATGAGTCATCTTCGTTATAAGTGTAGACATTCATTTTGTCTTCCAGCGAAAAATTCCAACTCATATCTAACTCTAGAAAGAACTCTTGTTCTAAGGCATCAAGCTGACAAGAAATTAAAATTGTAACTAAGAATAAGTTTAAAATTTTCACGAACTACAGTTTAACCTCTTTCCCAATGCATGAGAAGAAACTCGATATAGATCCTGGGTTAAAGACTAAATAATTACAAGACGACTACTTTTACTTTGCGGGAATCATTTTTATTCTAAAGCTAATAACAAATTTTCCCCTCCCTACGACTTGAAATCTGTTTCTAATGAAAAACAAAAAGATGCTTCTTCACATCATAAAAAACGAACAGTGAGCATATAATTTCAGATTTTTTTAAATTTGTGGAATAGCCCCTTTAATTGCGGATAGGATTTTATACTTCTTGGATAACACTGGGCGAATCGAATTTGTCCCAGTTTTAAGTTTACTCGCAACGAATACTGAATTGAGTTTAAAGGATTAACATCAATTCATCCGCAGTTAAAAGGGCCAATTTATATTTTTCAAAACAAATTTATCAAAAATAGGTACATCAATTTACACAAAGATTTCTTTAAAATACCCCACGCGTTTCATTTGTTTCGCCAGAAAAATTTAACAAAAAATGCAGTGCATGCATCAAACCAAATCTTTACTGTATCTTAAAAGAAAAAGAATTCAGTACTATTGATAAAACCTATATTTAACATCTTAACAATTGCAGCAGATAAAATTGCTACCAACAAAAGTTGCCACTTAAGAAGTTGCTTATTAATTTAAATATTTCAAACCAATGAAATCCTTTTTCCTAAATATTGGAAAACATCTCAATTTGATTGATAAGCATTAAGAAATCTCCAAAAACCAATAAAAAAAGATTAATCTTTTTAAAAATCCTTCCGATCGATCACTCCATGAAAGTAAATAAACTTCGCGTGTTTGTATTTTGCCCCAGGAAAGACTGTGATAACAGACTCTTTCAATTGGCTTATTCTTTTTGGAAAAAGCTATGGCTAGAAACATACCGAGAATTGGTTGGTCTTGATAAGATCAACTCTGATAGCTTTCTTTCCTCATACCGGGTCGTTTGTGTTTTTAACGACATAGAAGTTGTCGCGATTGGCTTAATCCACAATTTTGATTTTTCAAATCCACTGCAAAAGGAACTAAGTTATTTCAATGCCTTTAGTGATAAGTCTTTAGATTCTATTTTTTCAAAATACAAAAGAATATCCTCAATAGACAATATTGCAATAAGTCCTAATTACAGAAAAAAAGGGATCGTACAACTCCTCTTCCACGAAATTTACAAAATTTTTATCGAGACATCATCTGATATTCTCGTCGCTTACACGAGAAACAATAGAAGTATCAATAAAGTAGCCTATGACCTAGGGGCTAGTTCTTTAGACAAGAACATTCTAAATCACGGTGTTAAAACAGACATAATATTTTTTGATAGAAATGTTAAAAACAAAGGGGAAAATAATGGAAGAAAAAAAGCATCTTAATGAATATTGGAATGAACAAGTGGGACTACTCTCTAGAAAAGTATTGAGTATGCCATGGCATAATCAAAAATTTTACGAGAGCTACTTGGCTGAAACCTTCAAATACGTAACACACTCTTGTAAGTTACTTCAATACAGTGCCGATCGCCTTCCAGAAGGAGAACTAAAAAACTGCCTCATTCACCACATTGAAGAAGAAAAAGGCCATGAATACCTAGCCTTAAAAGATTTAAAGGGCTTTGGTAAAAAACCTGAAGACTTTGCCGAGCTAAAAAGTACGCATTCTATCTACAATGATATGTATGAGGAACTAGATGAAATTGATCCTGTCGCACCTTTGATTGGATACGCAATGGCTCTAGAAGGTTTAAGTGCAATGATTGCTATTGATGTAGCTAAGATTGTGGATGAAAATCATGGAGAAGGAAAAGCCAGTTTCTTAAAACTCCATGGCGAGGTAGACCAAGAGCATATCAAGGAATCAATGGACATATTAGCACTACTAGAAGACAAACAATTGCCAATCGTGAAAGATTCAATTCGCAAATCCTGTGAACGATATTCCTCTTTTATGGATGAAATCCAAAGAGTATTAGTTAACGAAAAAGCGGCTTAAACAAAAAGCCTCCAAAAACATTTGGAGGCTTTACATATAGTCTTAGATATTTTTTGGATTGCGTTTGGGTTTATACTTTTAAACAAAAATTAGTACTAGCTACTTGCACCAAATTTCCAGACAGATCTTTAATTGGGCATAAATACTTTAAATGCAATCGGTATCGATCAGACTCACCAAAAGCATATTCAGTAATGTAATGCGCTGGAGTGCTATATTTCTCGATTTTTCCAGTATGTAGACATTTGGATGCATTAGCTAAAATGTCACTATTGTACTTTTGATCTCTTTTATAAAGTTGCGTAAAACTATATTTCATCAAAGTTTCAGGCTCGTAATTTGAAAAAGTAAAAAACACTCTGTTGGCAAAAACTTGCTTAAAATTTTCTACATCATAGATTTCAAGAATATCGTTATCACCAATTAAATCCATAAAGGACTCATCAACAAGCCTTAAATCTTTCTTCCACAAATAACAAAAAAGCTGCTCTTGGGTGGAAGAGTTTTGAAAAGCTTCGATCTGTATATCTAGTCTTTCCGAAACGGCAGGATCTTCGGCAAAATGTTTTTTTAATGATAAATCCAAAAGAAGATCTTCGGGTTTAATAGTATTACGTAATAAATTTGGTTCAAGGTTTTCAACATTCTTTTCCATCGACACAACTACACCTCACATTTCTAAGTTAATAAATTCCCTGCAGAAAACAAGCTTTTTATTGCCTTATTTAGGTAGATTAGACTATTTTCAATGCTGTTTTAAATAATGACATTTGATGAACAAATTAGTTTAAACACCACTAAAGCTGGTTTTAAAGGTGTTTTTAAAACATTACCAAGCAAAGCCAAGCCTAAGCCCCAAAGACTCGTGGACATCACTAACATCCGTTTCCCACTCAATGTTCGCGTAACTATATTCAAGCCCTATTAAAAAATGGGAACTATAAGTACTCATACCAATGGAATAAATTTTGTGTTTCCCTGAATCCTCATAGGGACCAAAAGCCCCATTTGAATTACTGATATTAGTTTCAACACTGTGATCTTCTTCGAGGTAAGATACATAAGCTAGAACCTTCTCCCCTTGCCGACCAATGCTCAATCCTTTTTGCGTAGACTTTACTTTAGAACTTGCCGAATAATCGGATTGATTGGTTGTTTCTTCAAAACTAGTGGCTCCGCCTTGAATACTAGCGACCCAAGTCCCTGGTCCTCCTCCATGACCTAAAACTTGCCATCGCAGACCGGCCATTTTGGAATCGTAAAATATCTCCACTGGACCAAGAATAGTTAATTCAATACCAACACTAAAAGCATCTGCTGAAATTAGATCAGATAAATCATCAACATTATCGGTATTAACACTAACCGGTCCATGAGTTGGTGGATTGCCATCAAGGTTGGTGGCTACTGTTATACTTGCTGGATCGGAAATGTTTGCATTAACATTTCCCTTTAAACTATCTGGAGCTACGAAAGGAACCGCAAAGCGACTGGTTGGAAATTCAATGGTATGACTACAAGAAATCAAAAAAAGTGAACATAGGGCAAAACCAAGTTTTACAAATATGTGATTGAATCCTCCCACGGTCCATCCTCCTTGGTGATCATGAGTTCCATTACAAATTTTGTGTGGCTAGAGCTTGGATCATAGTATAGCTTTCCACCATTCGCTCGCACAACTTCTTTACTAATACTTAAGCCTAAACCTGTACCAAGGCCAATATCTTTTGTGGTGAAAAAAGGATCAAATATTCGTTTTTGTAAGTCTTCCGAAATTCCTTTTCCAGAATCAGTAACACTGATTTGTACAGTACTATCAGCCCTAAGCGCCTCAACGACGATCCATTTCTCTTCTAAGTCCCGCACTGCATAAAAAGCATTCCCGATTAAATTTAGTAGAGCTTGAGAAATTTGTACTTCGTTACAATAAACATAGGCTTTGTCTGGCACCAAAATATTAACTTCCACGCCAGATTTTCTAAACTTCTCTTTTAATATTCCAATACTGGTTTCGATAATCGGCAACAAAGGAAGGATTTGCATCTCTACCAATTGTCCATCTCTTGAAATTTTTCTTAAACTATCTACTATGTTCGTAGCTCGGGTCACGGTCTTGGTAAGCTTAATGCCGTAGCGCACAGCTTTTTCGTTGGTTAAGTCTTTGGACCTAGCTTCCTTCAGCAAACGCTCTGCATAGCCATCGATGATTGCTAAAGGATTATTAATTTCATGAGCAATCCCACTAGCAAACTCACCAATGCTTTTTAATCGAGCCTCATCTTGCGCCTTTGCTTCTTGCATTTTTATACGATTGGTCGCCTCTAAAATCTCTGTCTCTAAAATCTGATTACGGCCTAGCATCGTTAAAGTAAAACAAGATATTAAGCCTGAAAAAAGCATCCCTAGTATTAAAACAACCCAATTTTTAAAGCTTCGATTCGCTGACAACTTATGTAGGGAAATATAACTTACAATTCTCCAATCTTGCCCGAAAAACTTTATTCTCGTTTCTTGATGAATGTTGCCAGATTTCTTACCAATTATGCCCTTTAGATCAGAAGCTCTAAGCCCAGCATTTGTATACAACAAACGCTTAGCAGAGCCTTCAAGAGACTGAACAAACACTCCCATTTCATCATCCAGTAAACTGGAAAGTGCCTGCTGAATCACTTTTTTAGTTAGAAATACTCCAACCAAATAACCTTTAACGTGTTTACAAGCTTTAAAATCAAAAGGCATATCAAAGTCTATGACAGGAGCAATTCGAAAAAAAAGTTGTCCATCGTCTTCAATATTCCGAATGACAGAATCACTCAAACGATTGTAACGACACATATCTTTAATTTCATCTCTTTTAGAGTGAACGATTTTCTCCAACTCAAACCGATCATAAAGCTTTAAAGATTGCGGAACATAGAAAGATACTTCTAGTTGTTTGCTATTATCTTTTTTCGGCAACCAAAAAACCGAATGAATTCCTTTGGTTGAAAAAATCAGATTCTCCCCATAGGCAGTGAACTCACTTTTCGTTACCTGATCACTGGATTCAAAAAAAGCTTTAAAAGATTTTAAGGCAAGACTATAGTCATTTGCAGTTCTTTGGATACTCCCCGCAACTCGTTCATTGATTCGAATAAAACTTTTTTTAAGTTCTAAAGTTTCCAACTGACTGAGGTAAAAATGCATCACCAAAACGCTAGAAAAGGAAAACAAAAGAGGTGTTAAGAAGACGACTTTTGCGGAGAGCTTTTGTTGAAAACTTTTGCTATATAAAATTAAAAAACCAGGCGCAAAAACCAAGACCCCTAGAGTATCTCCTATATACCAAGAAAACCAATTAGAAAAAAGAATGTCTGCACTAACAACATTAAACAAAAAGGCAGAGAAACTAGAAATTGTTGCCGCGATCAAACAACCAAATGGCCCGGCAATGATGAGAAACTTTAAAATTTGATTTAGTTCTACCGGAGCTTTTGGCTTCTTGAGACTGTACTCTAAAAAATAGTGACTAATCAAAAACTGTAAAGAAGATCCTAAGGCGATAATTATTGGATGCGCGACACTTGCCAGTGTTGAAAAGCTATTATTGCTTTGAAATACAACGTTAAAATTTAAAAGCAAAGAACCAAGAAAAATCCCTAGGAGCATTTGCCTTCCGTAAATCAACATCATGGCAATTGCAAAACCAGCAGCCGGAAATACAGGTGAGGCAAAGCCCGGTGGAACAGCCATCAAGAGACTTAAATGTCCCAAACCAAAATAGCCCAAAGCTATGATAATTAATTTTTGTAAGTTGAATCCACCCGACATTCTCGGATTTAATCACTAGCCAGATGCCAGAACAAATTGTTTTTTACCAGTTGGGATTTAATGAAGGCTTTAGTAGTAAAGTAAGCTGATGGAAAAAAGTTTTCTCGTATTATTTTTGTTTATTTCGTGAAAAAAGCACCAAGAAAGCTATATTCCAAAAGAGCCTTAGCAGCTCTCGGTCACTTCCAAATGCAAGCAAAGCAAAAATGACTTTTTCGGCAAATAAAAAAACTCAACGCCTTTTCAAAGAGTTTCCAGGCCCCCAATGCTTGAGCCTTTCATAAAACTGAAAGTTCCGCTAAGTAAGCAAAAGCACTAGTTTAAATGTAAGAATTGCCATCACATAAACCATCAAATGCATTAAAACTATGCATTAAAATCCAACATTCAAAAATCTTGTTGCACAGCTATAGGATTTAACGCATATTGACCGCTCTCAATGGCGGCCGTAGCTCAGTTGGTAGAGCCCCGGATTGTGATTCCGGTTGTCGCGGGTTCGAGCCCCGTCGGTCGCCCCAAAAAATGGCTAAACAAGCACAGCTTGCTTAGCCATTTTTTTTGGGGTGGCCGTCCAGATGGAATCAGGCTGGTGAGAGCCTCTTATGCCAGTAGCGTTTTTCTACTACTAAGCACATTTATTTTGAGGCAGGACTGCCTAACAAAAGACAAAAAAATGAGGCGACATAAGTTTCGCCTCATTCTATTTTTAAAACAATCTGTTCCGAAATTTTTTTGTTCCTACTTAGCTCGTAAAGAGCTTTGCAAAGTCCTTTACCTTTCTGGCACCCAGCTTCCTGCACTAATTGCAGTTTCAACCAATTCCCCGTCAGCTCTTTTACATAATGGAACAAACAAATCTCTTCTCTCGATTCCGTCTTTGTCTTTTCCAAAAAATGGAGAAACATAATTTTCACCTGCTGTTGAGCAATTATAAGATTTCGTTAGATCGTTAAACACTAACTGAGCACAACGGTTCTCAATGATTTGAACATCGCCTGATACTTTACCCATTCTAGAATGAGTTCCGCTGGATTTTATATTTAGGCGCTCAAGGTATTCCACACAAGACTCACCTGGTTTACCAATAAGCTCCTGCTTTAATTTGTAATCTTCAATTAAAGAAATTGCTGGCTTGATATCGTAATAAGCATCTGCTGAGTCCGTTGGTTGGCGTTCGTAGTTATCATAAGTCATGGCTAAATATTTTACTTCTTCTGCGAACAATTCTGCGTCCACTTCTTTGTCAGCATAACCATCAGAATCCGTGTCTAATAAAAGTTTAAAGTCAGTTCCTAAATACACAACTTCCTCAGTTAGCTTCAACTCTGGATCTACTAAGTTGACCTTAGCATCACCTTCTACTTCATAGCTTGAAGATGAAGAAAAGCCTTCAACTGACTCACTTTGAGACAAAGCACTCCACTCACTGCTAATTCCGGCACAATTAGTGAAACCAATCATCGTGAAACTCATTACAAATAGACTGAGAATTAATTTAATTTTATTCACCGCATTTCCCCCAAGATATTCAGCTCTAGTACTTGCAAGACCGGTTCCAAGCTCATCTCAAAGTTAAGCTAAGAAGAACCCAAATTATAGCCACCTGAATCTAGTTAGATTGACCACTTGTATATTTTTTTTTCGATATCTCAATATGAATTTTTTGCGGAGAAGGAATTGAAGACACTACTTCAAATTTTAAACTGAGTTTAATGACAATTAAAAAGAAACCTAACTCATTGAGTTTGAAAAAATCTTCTTCCAAGTAGAGCTCAGAATCGATTTTTAAAAATAAAAAAACTGCTTTAGGACTTAAAATCCTCTTTAAATATCTGGTGCTTTTTCATCAAATTATTCAACTGTCTTTCACTAATTCCTGCACGCTGGGCCGTTAGATTGATTTTCCCTTCTGTCTCACTTAGGAGCTCTACAAGGTACTGCTTTTCAAAGACTTCTGAGTTTCTTGCCCTAGCACTTGCTAAACTCAATTCTGTATCAATGGCAAGAATCGATTGTTTATCAACAGCTTCAAAAATCTCCATTGGAAAACTACCAGAGCTTAATTGATGGGACCTTTCTAAAATAAAGGCTCGCTCTACTAAGTTTTCTAATTCACGAATGTTTCCCGGCCAGTTGTATGATTTTAGCGCCAACAAACTACTTTCTTCAATGCCATTAATTTTTTTAGAATGCTCTGAGGAAAGCTTCTCGAGAAGAGTTAAAATTAAGGATTCAATGTCTTCAGCTCTATCTCGTAATGCTGGTACATCCACTGGAAAAACATTTAGGCGATAGTATAAATCTTTTCGAAATTTATTTTGCTCCACCAAGTCCTTTAAATTTTCATTGGTGGCGGCGATTACTCTAACATTTACTTTAATGTCAGACTCCCCTCCAACCCTTTGAAAGATAGAATCTTGCAATACCTGCAAAAGCTTAACTTGAGCTGCGGCACTTAAAGTAGAAATCTCATCTAAAAAAATGGTTCCTTGATTGGCTAGTTCAAATTTTCCTAGCTTTCTTTTGATAGCACTGGTAAAAGCACCCTTTTCATGACCAAAAAGTTCACTCTCGATCAAACTCTCAGAAATAGCTCCACAATGTACATGGATAAATTGTCGGTCTTTTCTCTCACTATGACGATGGATTAACTTAGCCATCACCCCTTTACCAACGCCAGTTTCCCCATTTAACAAAACGATAGAGTTGGTTGGCGCAACCTCTTTGATCATATCGTATATTCGCTTCATTTTAGGATTCTTAGTAGAAACCAGATCATAATCATCTGATCGCCAGAACAAGTCTCGCAAAGAGTCTAATTCTGCCTGCCTTCTTTCTTGAACGATATTACGCTCCGTTAAAAGCTTCCACTCTGCCATATCGACGGGATGAGTTAAATAATCCACGGCACCTAATTTTATTAGTTCAATTACGTCTCGAATATTATCATTGTCAGCCAAGACAACCAATTGAACTCCAGGACGCTTTGATTTGATGTTCTTATATTGCTCCGCAGCTGCATCTACAGAACTGCCAAGAAACTTAAACTCCCAAAAAACTAGATCAAAACTCTCTTCGTCAAATTTCTTAAAAGCCGTAGGCGGATTGGCTGCTAAAACCACTTCAATAGTTTCCGAAAAAACCTGGTCGGTTTTACTTAAAGCATCTTGTTTATCCGTAGCAATTAAGACCTTCATCGAGACTCCTTAGACATAGTCTACGCCTGCTTTCTACAGACAGGCAATCTTTGTTTTCGGAAGTCTGATTTCTGCTTTTTCTTTAGGATTTCCGATTTGCTCCCTTTCTCGAGGCCTATCTCAAAATAAAAGGCTTTTCAGCTGGCACCTAGCTTGCTCATAGAAAGATCGACTGACAAGGGAGAGCAGTCTCATGAAAGAGAATGGGAAACAGAAATTGGTAGGAATAGTGACCCCATCAAAATGGGATCACAACTTTAAGGCTACCGAGTTTTATCTAGCCCAACCTGGTGAGATTAACATACCCCTTCTTTCGAATGAAAAGCTTGATCAAGTCAGTCACTGGAAAACTTGCGTCGTCGAGCTATCTGGCCAAATGATTGGCGATAGCTTTTATATAGAGAATTTTATTATTCTCAATTCTTTCGAAGGAGAACAAAAATGACGAAAAAACTTTTATTGCTATTGTTTGTTGGATTGGCAATGTTGAACTCACCATCTTTTGCTTTTGCAAATGAAGACGATGACTCTGAAATCATCACTGAAGAGCAAACAGAAGATACTGGAACTTGGAACGGTGGCGAAGAAGAATCTGAAGGTTCTGACGAAGAAACTGAATAATAGTCAGTTTCTTTGAGCGGGCCCGTTCAGAAAGACCGACTTCTAAATTTTTAGATTCATTTCCAAAAATATAGAATTAATTAAAACAAAAAGACCTGAAAATGCATTCACCTGCTTTTCAGGTTTTTTTTATTTGGCATAAAACTTGTTATTTCATTGCCTGACGATTTGGAGGTCAGAAAATGAAGTACCTTTTTCTATTTTTAGTGAGCCCCTATTTACTGTGGGCATCTTGTTATAACACCCCAATTAATAGGACTTGTGAATACTACCAATGCCTTGAAGATGACTACCAGTGTGGCGCCGATGGCTACCCCTTAGGTTATGGACACAAATACTGCAAACGCTTTAATAGTTTAAACACAACTAATGCCTACCAAGGCCTGAGCCTTAGCGAAAAAGGCGTTCACTGGAGAAACCAAACCCTTCGATGCCTGCAAAAAGAATTAGTGATTTATAGTAGCGACATCACTCCAGGAGAAAACTATGCCTGTGAAAGTATAAAGAACATTGGCTTTAAGAGTCACGCAAACTGCTATACGCAAATTGACTCATCACTTTGTGATCTACCCGTTGGAGACATAACAAGCATCATCCAGGTGGTAGATATTAAAGAATACCGAGACATAAATAGCTGGGCACAAATGAAAGAGGTATTTGGAATATGTGTAGATCAGTGGACTAAAGCCTATGAAGAAACGGAAAACAGATTAATGCAATACTCCTTTGTAAACTACGACGAGAGTGCAAATTTCAAAAATCAAATTCAACAAGGAAAACTTTTAGAGCTTTCTGAAAAAATCAAATTAGGCTATGAAGTAATCAATAAATCGGAGTATACAAATGACAGAGAGATTTAAAAATGCTTTTAAATTTGCAGGCCTCGCAGCAGCTGGTGTATTGATTTTTTATGCAATCACCCGTCTATTGCCTAGCAATAATTTTAATCAAAACTTTTTAGGCAACAACCTACTTATAATCAGCCTACCTATAGCAGCCTTTCTATCCGCTGTTTTAGGTGCAAGTTTCCCCAAAATTAACGCCTGGATTTTTAGCTTTCTTCTGATCATTGGTACAGCTCACCTTAGCCTTTTTACAATGTTTCAATTAGAGTCGAGTAATCTTGACTCTGGTTTTGAGCTATTTTTAAAAACAGGAATCATCAGCGGAGCTGCCATACTGCATCTCTACCTACCAGTTAGTCTCGTTTTCTTTTTGTTGTCCATCGCGCTTGTGTTCTTGAGAAAGTATAAGTTTTAAACGAAAGCCTTCCTCGGTCATTCTCTAGGACTGAGGAAGTTTAAGGCTGAAAAGCAAAAGCAAAGAGAATAAAGTACCAAGGCCTTGCTCTTAAATTAATCAGTCACAATACATAAGTCTTTAGGTTTAAAAAAAGGACCTTCAGCTTCTAGTTCCTATATGATAAGATTTTAAATCATACCGAGGAATGCATGAAAACCCTATTTAGAGAATTAGAGAAAGTATATCGTTTAGTTGATAAGGTAAACGGACATGGCCGCGTCGAATTACTTGGCACTGTTGATGTGAAAGCACATCGTTTACCTATTTATGGATTTCAATTTGGCTCAAAAGATCCAACGGCTCCAACCTTTGGACTCTTTGGTGGTTTACATGGCCTTGAAAAAATTGGTACAGAACTAGCGGTTTATTTTTTGTATAACCTAGTTGAGCGTCTTGAATGGAATAAGCAATTACAAGAACTACTCGAAAAAATTCGCGTTGTTTCCATCCCTCTTTTAAATCCAGGTGGAATGTATCTTGGAACTAGGTCCAATCCCAATGGTGTGGATCTAAACAGAAACTCTCCTTCCACCAGTGATGGAAAAAAACTATTTCTCGCTTCAGGTCATCGCCTAAGCCCTAACCTTCCATGGTATGGCGGTGTCAAAGACAAGTTAGAGTTTGAGAATGAAATCCTAGTAGAGTTTGTTAAAAAAAATATGCTCAACGCAAAGTTCTCATTGGCTTTAGATTTACACTCTGGTTTTGGCGTTAAAGATCGCCTCTGGTTTCCATACTCAAAAACCTCCGAGCCCTTCCCTTACTACGACATTGCAAGCCGTATAAAAAATTTAGTCGACTCCAATATGAAGCACCATATTTACCAAATTGAACCTCAGGCTGATAGCTATATCATTGAAGGAGATATTTGGGATCATTTGTTTGATATCCACTACAACACCAAAAATCATAAAGAGGATATCTTCGTTCCTTGGACTTTAGAAATGGGTTCGTGGATTTGGGTTAAGAAAAACCCTCTTCAGTTAATGAACATTGATGGAATGTTTAACCCTTACCGAGAGCATCGTTTTAAACGTGTAATGCGAAGGCATTGGCGCTTACTTGACCTTTATATGAATCTCTGTGCCAATCACGAGGGATGGTTGTATGAATAAAATATTGTTACTTCGCGGCTTAGGAAGAGAAAAGCTGCACTGGAATGATGAGTTTCTAAATTCTTTAAAAAGAAAAGGCCTCGAGCCAATTTGCATCGATCACCCAGGCGCTGGTGACTATCGACAAATTCTAAGCCCTATAGAGATCGAAGACTATGTCGCTTTTTTACAAACCCAATTTGAAGAACTGGGTTTAAGCTCAGAAAAAATATACCTCTTAGGCCACAGTCTAGGTGGAATGGTTGCTTTACGTTGGGCCTACGAATATCCGGAACAATTCCATAAAGTATTTTTACTCAACACCAGTGATGGTGCTAGCTTAGCTTTTCCACTAAGACTTAAACCTTTTGGACTAAGACAGATTTTTAAAATTCTAAGTTCAAATGAAATTAGCAAGAAAGAAACTGAGGTACTAAATATGATTAGCAATTCACCGAGCGAACGGGACAAATACCGTACTCGTTGGATTGAGCTGGCCGCTAGACGCCCCATAAAAAGTATCAGTCTAGTAAACCAGGTGATTGCCGCCTCTCGTTTTCAAGCACCGAAAAGCCTTGAAATCCCCGCTGTATACTTATGCAGTACCGCTGACAAAATGGTTTCCCACAAATGCAGTGAAAAACTAGCCAAACTGCACAAAGCAAAAATTTATAAGCACGATAAAGGTGGGCATGATTTAGCACTAGATGCACCAGAATGGCTTTCGGATCAAATCAGTAACAACATCTAGACACTGATAGACTCTCTTTTTGAGAGTCTATCCCTTATTGCCCTAGGTATTCTCTGAAAAACTTTATTTTCTCGCTAGTAGGAATTTTTGATTCCGGGGACATTATTTGAATGTAAGCATTCACTTCCTCTTGCGATCTTTTGGTATTTATAAAATCATCTCGAGACTCCAACCAAGAACGCCAGTCCCCCGAATAAAATTTTGGCATGATACTTAAATACATACCAAATTCAAACACACTCAAATCTGTTTTTTTCTCCAACACATCCAAGACTTCAAAAAATTCAGGCTTTTTAGTATTCCTCAATACATCCACCTCTGCGTTTGCAAAACCAAGTAAAAGGGATTGGTACTGAGGCAGTCGTTTCTTTAATGCTTTGGTATTGTGAAGATAAAAGACTTCTGTTAACTCAAGCAACTGATCCACATCAGGGTTCACTTTATAGCTCGCAAGTAATTTAAATAGATTGCTAATACTAGCTTCATTACCATGAGTTGGCTGTAACATTTTTGATAGCTGGAAAGCAATTTCTGAGGACGAAAGGCCGCGTGGGTTTTTCAAATGAGGAATTTGTAAAACATCTTCGATCACAACTTCCATCAATTCTTTTGGATCAATCTCTGTTAACCAAAGATCAGCTCTTTCAACTTCGTTTTCTAGTTTTTCTTGTTCATACTTCTTTAAAAAATTTAAAAAGGACTCTTGGTCTAAATTAAGCTTTCGTTCTTGGTCGAAACTGCGAAATCGAATCCAAGCATCTAGATGAGAATAAGCGTAATTAGGCATAGACATAATGATATCGGTTAAATCAAGGTAAGATATTTGCAAATCCATGATTGAATTCAATACATCTCGAAACTGTTTTATGTAACTAAGACCTCTTCCTTTTGACAACAGGGCATTAGAAATCAGAGGAAAAAAAGCATTTATATAATAACTTTCTTTAGAACGGCGACCTTCTTCTAAAAAACGCAAGGCCTTAAAATTTCTTTTCAAAGCGGGTACAAGGTACAAATTGGCTTTTGCCAAAAGCTCTAAGCTCTTCTCTGCACCAAAACCAAGTCGGTGAAATTGGCCAATTTGCGCTAAAAGAACATAGTCTGAAATCTCTGATGATGTGCGAGAAAGGACTTGCTTTAAATCTAAAGTCTCGCCTCTAAAAACAAAAGCCTTTAAACCAGTATCCAGGCTTTCAATCTGGTATAGAGATCGATTGTATTCTTTGGATAGGTTTTCGTATTTTTGCTTTTGCAAGTCTTGCAAAGAAACAGAAGAACTCTTACATTGTGTAATCTTTGGTTTACTCGTAGGGCCACTAATTCCAAGCAGTGGAAAAACAAGGACTGAAACTAAACAAAGAAATGCCTTCATAAAATAGATCTCCTAACGAGAAGATTCTAACATAAATCTCTGGTATTTTTTGCTAGCTGAAACAACAATGAAATCTCTCCCTAGCCTGTTAAACCTCTTTACAGGCCTAAGAATACCTAAGTCACGCCCAAGTCCAAGAAGTTGAAATCATTGCTTTTTTAGAATATTTTTTCTATTAAAGTGCCGGCTGAAATTCGTTTGTTAAAATTTCTTGGGTTTTAATCGCCAAATCTCGACTGTGGTAGCTCTGTGGTTCATTTAATGGAGCTAAAAACTTTAGTTTAGCAACAAGCTTTTTGGCACGACACAGCTCCCATAAATGTGGGAGAAAATCCATATCTCCATACCAACAGACTTTATCACGGTTTTTTATACTAAAACTTTCACCATCAATTTCTAGGTAGTTTAATGAAACAGGTAGGATGTTCTTGTGGGCATACCTTGCTGCATTGAAAAGGGGTTTTCTAAAACGAAGTAACTCTTCCCCATTGTGACTAGTAGCTTCTGGAAAAAAACAAACATTTAAACCTTTGGTTAAAGCCTGGGTGATTTCTCCAATTTCTTTTCCCAAATTCTTCTTCGTTTTACGATCCACATAAACACAAGCACCTAGGTCACACAACTGCCCTAAAACCGGTGTATGCTTCATCTCTAAGGAAGTGACATAGCAACTAGGATAAACAGAAGATAAAACAAGAATGTCTAGATAGGACATATGATTACAAACCAAAAGAGCATTGTCTTTTAATAAATAATTGTGGGCATCTTCCACCTGTACTTCAACATTCAAAACCTTTAATGCTTTTCTGGCATATTTCTGAATGAGTTTAATTCTCTTACGCCTTCTTATCCATGGGTCTTCCACAGTTCTTCCAAGCATCACTGACTCCCCCACATAACGAAGAATCTCTTTCGATAGAAGACTAAACTTTTTCGCCTGCTCCAGTCTTGATTTCATCCCATCCCCCTACTCTGAAAAATTCTGTCTCTTTGGCGCAAGAAGAATAAAAGGTATCCTGGCCGTAAATAAACCAAAAACAATACTGCTAGCAATAATCATAACTCTCATTCCAATACTGCTTTGCTCTTCGCCAAAGCCAGAAAATTGAAAAAAGCTACTCAATGCCAACATTCCTGGTACCAATGACAAAATTCCAGGAACACTGAAAACCTGTGATGGTACTTTAAAAATTCTGCTAAAGGCCATACTAAAAAAACCAACACTCAATGCAGGCAGGAAAGAACCTAATACATAAAAGCCAAGTCCCTGAACCGATTGCAGTAATGTCCAACTTGCCACAGCAGTGATTACTGAGAATGGAATCAATCTTGCCGGTACATTAAATAAAATGCCTACCGCCGAAGCCGACCCAATCATACCGATAACTTTCAAAACAAAGCTACCTTCAAATAGATCTTTCACAGGACTTACTAAGTTTACATCTCCAACCAAACCAGCCACATCTCTTGCAAATAAAAATGCCGTCCCCATTGCCAATAGGGTTAAAATTCCACGCATCATTTTTGAAGTACCTGAAATAAAATTATGATTTGCTAACTCGGAAATGGCATTGGTAATGGTTAAACCTGGGACCATCAAAATCAATGCACCTTCGGCAAATGCTCTTGCTGGAACATGAAATTCAACCGCACAAAAACCAGCCACCAAGAAAATAAAACAACAACCTAAAAACTCAGTAAATACACCGGTCAAACCGAGCTTTTTTGCAAAAGCTCCTGACATCCAAAAAACCAACATCACTAGTAAACCAGAACCAATAGCAGCTCCCCAAGATCCATAACTTGGTAAACTAGTGGCTACCCCAAATAAAAACAAGGCCGTAAAAAAAACCAAACGACTATAGGTAAAACTTTTTACCTCCAAAATTTTATGCCTTGTTTTTTCCATCGCCTTTCTAGAAGCCCGCATTTCTTCTAATAGATTTTCTAGACGAATCAATTCAGCCATATCATTTTCACCATGGTAAATGCGTCCCATGCGAGTGATCTTATTGGCCTTTCCATTTTCACTACAAGTAACAAAGATTCCACTGGATGTGGCAAAAACTTCGGTCTCAATGTCCATTTTTTGCCCGAAGTCCCAAAGACTTTCTTCAAGACGAGAGGTGGAGCCACCACTCGCCAAATAACTCTTTCCATACCTCATGATGAGGTCTAAATAATTTTCTAAGTATTGATCAGTCAACTTTATCTGCCTCTGGTGCTTTTATTTCTCTCGTGTTTAAATCCACTTCATTCAAATTGGGAACATCACTTAACTCACTTAAACCCAATTCTTTCATTCTTCTAGCGGATGGTAAAACCCTTCTCTCTAAAGACCCAACTGCTTCGTTGTACACCTTGGTTGTAGATTGAAGCTTTGTTCCAACATCACTTAACTTCTTCACCCACTGAACCACTCTCTCGTACAACTCTTTGGATGATTCAATGATTTGCATAGCGTTTGCGGCCACACTCTCTTGCTGCCAACCATAAGCAACTGCTTTTAAAAGAGCTACCAATGTTGTCGGCGTTGCAACAATGATTTTTTCCTTCAAAGCGTCTTCCAAAATATTTTTGTCCACCTCAACCGCTGCTTGTAGAAGAGCTTCATTTGGTACAAATAAAACAACAAAATCTGGAGCGGACTCAAATTGCTCCCAATAAGATTTTCTAGAAAGCTCGCGAACTCGAGATCGAAGATTCTTCGCATGACGCTCTAAAGCGACTTTTCGATCTTCCGGGTTTTCCGCTTCTGCTGCATCTAAGTAAGCGTCTAAAACCGCTTTGGAATCAATTACGATGCTTCTTGAATTTGGAAGCTTCACTAACATATCTGGTTTCTGTAATTGGTCGTCTTTACGAACGCTAACCTGTTCTTCAAAGTCACAGTACTGACTCATACCTGCCAACTCAACCACTCGACGAAGCTGCAATTCTCCCCAGCTTCCTCTTACCTCTGGGCGTCTCAAGGCTGTAGTTAAACTACTGGCCTCTTTGCGTAAGGCCTCTGAAGCCACACCCACAGACTTTAACTGCTCATTGATTGCAGTAAACTGCTCAATTCGCTGTTTTTCTACTTTGCTAAAGTCATTCTCTAACTTGCTCATTAAGTCTTTTATAGGGCTTACTAGTTTTTGAAACTCTTCGGTCTTTTCACTCAAGCTATGCTTATGCTCTACACTTTTTCGGTCCAAACGTTCTGTGGCTAGTTTTAAAAACTGATCCACATTGGACTCAAGAGCCTTGTTCGCTAAGGAGCCAAAGCTTTTTTCTAATTCTTCTTTTTGCTCTTGAAAACTACGCTTTTCTCGCTGAAAACTCTCTTCACGTTCTTTAAGAGTGGTTTCCAGTTGCGTATTTCTAGCCTCCAGTTCCCGAATTTCTAAATCAAAACTCTCGGCTTTATTTTTATAAGTTTCTAAACTTTCTTTTAAATCTCCAGTTTGAGATTCAAGAATACTAAATTGTATAGATCGTTGGGAATAATACCGATAAAGGTAAACACAAAAGCCTGCGAGAAAAACCACCGCTAAAATCAAACCAATCTCTAAGCCAGTCACTAAATCTCCTACCATCATGGATTAAAGTTCTACATTCCCCTAATGCTTTAAAAACAGGGCAAAAATCCCAAGAATGCTCCCAAAGATTAACACCAAAAACCAAGGAAAGTTAAGCACATCTATATAAATAGAGATTAAATTTTACCTCCTCCTTTTTAGCCGAAAACTAAAACCAGAATATGCTTTTACAAGAGGCATTTAAATGTACTAGGCACTATTTGCTAACAAATTAAAACTGGCCCCTTTAATTGCGGATAGACTTTAATAAGTATTGAAAAAGCTTTGTTTAAATTAATTTGTCCGAATTTTGACTTTCGTTGCAATGAATATAGTAAAGAAATTCAAGGCTTTAATGCTGTTTCATCCGCAATTAAAGGGGCCAGTTTTAAATTTGCCGAAGTTCCAAGCCACGAGGAGCTCTATTCCACATTATAGCACGCAAATACCCAAAAAATTTAGGCAGCATTGATCTAAAACTAAGACTCGATAAATTTCCTATAAAATAAGAGCTGCTAATATAAGGGCCAAAAAGTAAAAGAATATTTTGATTCATTTTTACTATATTTATTTAAGAATTAAATAGGATTTGAAATTCATTACGCTGAGTAGACAACTTGATCGTTACTTATCACCTCAGCTTATCAAAGCAATGGATCTGTTGACATCCTTTCTAAAACTGCTTAATTATTAAACTTTTCCGTATTAGAAAGATTAGGCACTTTGAATTTTTTACCTATATAGTGCGCGAAAGCGCAGCTAAAATATATTATTTTAATTTACTTTTACTGTAATGATTTCAGCGGCGGTGCGCCTCTCTTGTAATTACCCCCTCCCATCCCTCAAAATACGAACTATGAGATATGGTTATGTGTTGACGGAATTCATGGGGGATATTTGAAGGGGTTCATTCATTACATTTTGATTTTCACGGTGGGCTTCAGTCATTGGAGTTTCGCGGCTTCTAATAATTCCGCTTTAGGAAAAGATAGTCGGCGAAGCAATCAGGCTCAAGAGATCATCGAGAACAGCATAGCTCAAAATGAGTCTAAGGATGCTGACGTCCTTATTAATAGAAGTGTCATTCAAATGCCCGGTGAACCAGATCGTATGATCGAAGTCTTAACAACAGATGGGCCGGATGCATTAATTTTTGAAGAGGCACAAAAAGAGATTATCCAAGAACAAAAAATTCCTGAAAGCGACTTTATCAAAAGCATCGTTCAGTATCAAAACGGCCAACAATTTAGCGCCTTTAAAATGGACACTGAGAAGTGGCCAGAATTTAATGCCTTAGTACTTGCTCGTGTTAAACAGAAAAAAGAAGAAGCTTTACAGAAAGAAAGAGAAGAGTCTATTGCCAGAGCCGCAGATGCCTCAATGAAGAAAAAATCTGAGGTTTATCAAACTTGGCTAACTTTTAGTATTCGCTGGGGTCTTTCGGTTTATTTTTTCCAAACGATTGTTGATCCATCCAACTTTGAACTAGCAGTGATTAGTGGTGTTTCTTTTATAAACACGATGGTTTTAAATAACTTTATGCGAGGTTTTGAAAAAAGCTTCCAAACCATTGGACGTGTGGGTCTTGAAATTCCTCATCAACTGATGAGAGGCGGAGCTTATATTGGAGACCAGTTTCTTAATGACAAAGCTAGAGAGTTTTTAGCTTGGTTCCCTAGAAAATATAAAGAGAACATTTTAAACAATCACTTCGCGAAACAAACCGCAAATTTGGCTGGCTCCTTTGTTTTACAATCCACTTTTGTGGCAGCTTATTTAATCGCTATGAATCTCGGTAGTCTTGGTTTTGAATCTGCAATCATGGAAAGTGGTGGCGGATCTTTGGCTGGGGTAGATGTATCACAACTTCCTCACGATTTTAGTTTCGATCGCTTTAAAGAAGCTCTATTTTCTGGTTACGCACAATTTAGTTGGGCAAAGGCTTGGGACTTTATTTGGATGCCTGAAAATTACCTTTTAGAAAAAACTCTGGCTTTTACTATTTTCTCAAGATCTTGGGATGTGTATCGATTGAGATATCGTGAACAAGTGAGTAACCAAACCAAAGCAAATACTTTTGGTCGTTTAATGGGAGTTTTCTTCGCATTGATGACACCAGTAATTTACATTGGAGAAGAAGTGGTACGCGGATCTAGCACTAGCCCACTAGGCTACCTAGGAGTAATTTCCGTTGGTACTGTGGGAATCATGGGACTTGCCTTTGTCTACGGAGATGCTCCTAAATACCAAGAATACTTAAACGCACAAAAACAAAAAGTAAGTGATGCCCTTACTTCCTTTAGAAATTACTTAGGAAGACACGCTCGCGCAGTTGCTTTTGGGACTAAGCTAGGAATGGTAAATTTAGCTCACATGGCCGACGATTTATACACGCGTACTAGTCGTAAAAACTGGGCGAATGTACCTGAAATGGCTTTTCATAGAATGATTGAAAATCCGCAAGGCTCTCGCTGTTCTTTAAGTAGCCTTTAATCTACAGTTTCTGAAACTAAGCTAAATGCAAAAAAAGCATCTAAGAAATCTTTTTTTCTTTGTTCGCTTTTTCTAGATAATAAACCTTAGCAAATTTTAGAAATATTGAGTACGCAGCTCCAACTGAAATGACAAAGCCAGCAACACCATCAAGAAAACCAAGCTTAAAAATATAGGTTTCTAAAAACTTAGATATGGGCTTTGTTAAAAACAAAAACCACGAGAAGGACTTTCCATCCTTTATAAACTTCTCAGCCCCTAAGCTTGAATAACGATTGTTTGCAGAAACTTGTTCGGTCAAATCTTTGAAGACCCAATGATAAATTTGCACATCGGCTCTTTTGACTTTTTTAGCTTCCACCTTCTCGTGCAAAGCACCACCCTGCCATTGTGAGTGTTTTTTATTGTAAAGACGTCTTTGGTAGTCAGGGTACCATCCACCATGCGCTATCCACTTTCCTAAGTGATAAGTCTTTCGTGGAAACTCATAGGCACAGCTATCATCTCGCTCCTCGGCTAAAAGTTCTTGGATCTTTTCAGCCAAGTCAGGAGCACATGCCTCATCTGCATCTAGATTAAAAATCCAATCATTTTCACAAAGCTCAGACAAACGATTTTTTTGGTCACAAAAACCTCGCCATTTCTCTGAAAAACATTTAGCGCCTAAAGACTTAGCAATTTCGAGAGTTCGATCGCTGGAACCAGAGTCCAAAACCACAACTTCATCAGCCCAAGACAGAGACTCGATGCATCGAGCTATGTTATTTTCTTCGTTCATACAGATTATAGCCGCACTAATTTTTACTTTACTCATAGTAGTACTTTAGAAAAGTTCTTCCTAAGTGACAAAGTAATTTCCATTGGATATAAGTATCCCCATGAAATTAATGCGTTATTTGCCTATTTTGTTTTCGTTAATTTGTGTTCAACCTTGTTTGGCTTATTTTAGCTTAATGGATTCGGGGGATATTTTAGCCGAAGGCCAATACACCCTTACTTCAGAAGCTCAAATGGTAACCTCTGGTGATGATGGTCTTAACTTTAGAGCCCATCTAGATCAAGGCTTCGATCCCTCATCCCAGTTTCGCTTTACTTTAGGAACTGGCACCAATGCTTATCAAGCAGGATTCCTTTATAAATGGGTTCCAATTCCTGATTATGAGAACCAACCGGCTGTTGGCTTCATCGCTGGTGTGACTATGGCTGAAAACAGTAGTGATACAGTTTTAGCATTACAACTTAAAGCTCTAACTAGTAAAAACTTTGTAACTCCCTACGGTTATGTATCACCCTATGGTGGTTTAAGCCTCGCCATTGAAGTTACCAATGCACTCAATGGAAACCCAGCGCAATTGATCCTGGGTAGTCGATACCAAGCAGAACATTGGTCTAGGAGCTTTGTTATGGCTGAATTCGGCTTTGAAATTGCGGATGCTTTTTCTTATTTGTCTGTTGGATTCCAATATGATTTCAATGAAAATGCTTTGCCCAAAATAAAAAAGCGCTAATTCACTGGACCTTCAGCAAGATTCAAAGTGATACTTTAAGTTCTACCTTGTCGTTAAGTCCAGAGCCACCTATCCTTAAGTCATCCTATAAAAAATCCCAGAATATCAGGATGACACTCTGGGTGTAGGAAGCGTAACTTTATTAAGGAGCTCTTTTTCAGGAAGAAACTGGGCTTCTTATGCAAATCCGCGAAGTTCGTATATTTAGTTTCTCTCATTTTTCGAAAAGCTGTAGTTTAAGTTTATTCTTTCTTTAGATTCTAGACAAAACACCCCAAATCTTCCATCTAGTTTACAATTCTTTTGTCCAACTCCTATAAGTACTTAGTCTGTGAAGACTTTTACTTTATGAATGCCTTTTAAGTAGTAACTCCCCTCTTACAAGAACATTTTTTTTAAAGCTTTCATTTTTTTAGGCAAAATGTCTTTATAAAAATTTTGATCCGGTAAGTTTTTTTAAAACTACATGCCGAAACAAAAAGTAATAACCAATGCAGCTTTTATATTTCAGTTTTTCCTATTGAGAAATAAAAAACCAGCAGTTCAAGAATGGCGCACTAAATAGAAGAAATATTATGAGTAAAAAATTAGGACTAGAAGAAGGATTTCGCTAGCCTTTTTTGAAAACTAAATCACACTAAAGAAACGATGCTAGCTCATCCAAAGTCTTAAAAAAACTTAAATGGGTTTTTCCTTAAGTCTAGCCATAGAAATAAAGGATTTTTTTTGTTAGCATTATATTGATAACAAGCTGGGCTCTTATGATAAAAAACTTACTCCTGATTCCATTTATTTTCGCCATGTCACTTCGTTGTAGCCATACGGCAACGACAAGTTCAATGACGCCGCCTTACCAATCCAAGGTATATCATGATTTATCTACTAAAGATCCTGAGAGCGTTGAAAAGTATTTTTCCAAATACAAAACTCCTGAAACTCAGGCCGCAACTCGTTACTGGGTAAATTACAAACTGGGGCAAGTTTGGGAAAAGCACGATAAATCTAAATCTTGTGAATACTACAAAATCCTAAGCACAGAGACAGATTTTCCTCTTAGTGACCTAGCCTACTTAAAAACCATTGATACATGCGACGGCAAAAGCATCGTGAGCGATCGTTTGTTCGCCATGAAAAAAGATGAAGACAAATCATGGCTAATGCCAGAAATCGAAAGACTACAATACGAGTATGCTAAAGCACAAAATATGTACCCACAAAACGCTGAAGCAGCGATCTCTTTATCAAAAGATTCTTTGATTCGCCCAGAGAAAATCGCTTATACGGAAGAAGCTTTGAAATGGGCAAAAGAGAAAAATGATGCCGATAGAATTAAAGCCTACGAGCAAAGAATACAGAAACTTTCTCCAAGCCGCAGTAATAGCTCTAAAAAATCCGATCCCTTTGATGTCGCATATGACTATCGACGAGATAGAAAATTTTCTGAGGCCATCAAAATTTATAAAAAGATCGCGAGAAAATCTTCGTCGAGCATTTACGAAAAACTAAAAGCTTGGAATGGAGTTGCTACCTCTCACAAGTTAATGCGTGACAAAGAAATGTACGTAAAAGCTCTATACAGCCACGCCAGTGTAGCTGATCGCTACTATCGAAAAAATAAAAAATCTAAAACGGCAGCAAAACTTCACCATGACTCACAGGTTCAGCTAGCCAGAGCCCTTTGGACAGAAGGAGAAGTAAGCAAAGCTCGAAAGATTTTAGTTCTTCTGGGAAAATGGTTAAAAGGCAAATACCCAACCGATCAAGTCAATTGGCTAATCGCTAGAATGGCTGAAGAAAAATCTGATTTTGAAAAGGCGATTTACTATGCAAAAGAATCTATGGATGAATCGAAATCACCTGAGTCTACTTATTATGAAAAAAGCGCATGGATATATGCCTGGAATTTAAAGAAGATCAATCAACCCATGAAAGCTGCGGAAAGTTTTAAAGAGCTTTACCAGAAAACAGACAACGAATACGATGCTGCAAAATACAAGTTTTGGTACGCCCATAGTTTAGCAGAGGCAGGTCAAGAACTAGATGCCTATCAGGTCTACAAGGAGCTAGCGGATGAAGACCCTCTCGGCTACTACGGCTTGCTCTCTTACAGACAAAGAGGAGAAAAGCTTCCTAACCTTTTGCATACGCAAAGCATTTTTGCCAGCGACCAATCTTTAGATCTAAAAAGAGACCTACTTAGTCAAATCGAGTGGTTAATCGCCTTAGACGAGAACAAATTAGCTCAAGACTATTTAAAGTCTTTAAAAATCCAAGCTAAAACTGATGAGCAGAGACAAGAGCTTTACAGTCTATATGGAAAAGCTGGCTACTACGCAGGAATTTTTAGAGACCTTGCTTCTTTAGATCCAGAGAGAAAAAGAGCTTTGGTTGAAAAGAATCCTGAGTATCTTTTCCCTAGACCTTACTTGGCAAAAGTAAATGAAATCTCCCAAAAGTATGGCGTAGAGGCATCTTTGGTTTACTCCATCATTCGCCAGGAAAGCTCCTTTATTCCGCACGCTAGAAGCTTTGCTGATGCTTTTGGATTAATGCAGTTGATCCCAAAGCAGGCTAAGAGATTGGCAAAAATCCACAATGTAAATTACAAAGAGGCCGAGGATCTTTATGAGCCTGTAACAAATTTATCATTAGGAATTCCATTTTTGAGAGAGCTTTGGGACCGCAAGCAAGGTCAATTTATAATGACCGTTGCAAGCTACAATGCCTCAGAAAGAGCTGTTCTAGGCTGGATTAACACCCGCTATAAAGGCGATCCCATCACTTTTATTGAAGATATCCCCTACTCTGAAACCAAAGCTTATATTAAATTGGTTCTGAGAAACTTTATTTGGTACAAACGCTTGTCGGCCAAAAGCAAAGAAACTCCTTATCCTGAGTGGGCGCTGCAAGGCCTAGAGGAATTTCAGACTAAGCCTAGAAACATCAGTTCAGAAAAATAATTTAGGGCCTCATGGCCCTATTTTTTTAGAGAATTCCTTGCCTTAACGATCGAAGCTTTGTAATCAGAAGCTATGAACTACAACAGCTTAAATGATCAATTGAACGCCCTATTAAACACCGATGACTTTTTGGTAAACTCTGCACAGTTTTGCGCATTTGTTTTTGATGAAATCAAAGAACTAAATTGGGCCGGATTTTATTTTTACAGAGACGAGCTCTTACAACTTGGAAGCTTTCAAGGAAAACCTGCATGTAATCCCATTGCAATGGGTAAAGGAGTTTGTGGGACTGCTGCCGAGAGCCGAAAGAGCATCTTAGTCGAAGACGTTCATCAGTTTCCAGGCCATATTGCCTGTGATGCTGCTTCGAATTCTGAATTGGTGATTCCCCTAATCAAACAAGGAAAACTCATTGGGATCTTTGATATGGACTCCCCTAAGCTATCGAGATTCACCACTGAGGACAAAGAGGGCATGGAAAAGATTTGCCAAAGCTATTTAGACAAAACAAAATTTTTGTACTTTTAAAGACATTCGATTTTTGAAATTTCATGAGCTTTTAAACCTAGAGTTTAATGTCGATACCGCACTTTTCCGTTTAACAAACCAAGCAGGCTCGTAAACGCTAAGGATTAATCCATCTTCTCCAAGGCATATTCAAAGTTACGCAAATACCTTCCGTTACGGTCTTTCACCACCCACTTTTGGTAAATAGGACTTAACTCACAATTTTTAAACACATTGGGAAGCTCAGTGCTTAAAATCCACTGCCAATTTACCTTTAGGATGGCATCCAATCGGCCGTCTTTAAACTCCATCACCACATTGTCTTCTTTAAAAGAAAAGCGAAAGGCAGAAACGGACTTTCCATCCTCAAGGTAATAGCGTCCCTTTTCTATCTTTACGGGAAACTGATCAAAGTATTGTGTGGATAAATAATTACCACCCTCATCGTATTTTAAGCTCTTCAACACTCTATCCCCACGAAACCAATTGTACGGACTGAGCATCATTCGATGAAAATTTCTACTTTGAAGATCATTGTTATCCTGTGAGAAACTTAGCTTGTCATTAATTGCCAAAGCAGAAGTTTCACTCGAAAACTGAATGCTTAAATCCGGAAAAATTTTTAAGCTCAAAACGTCAGTAATTCTACCAAGAGATCTAACTTTAATTTTTAATTCTTGTTTTTTTGAGCTTTGAAAATTCGAAGGTTTTTTACAGTCGACCTGCTTCAAAAAGTCTTGAGCAGAAAAAAGCCCTTCGCTTTTTTCTGCTCTAAAGTTTGCCATGGCAAAACTTTGAATCAGTAATAAAGAAACGGTCAATAAGACCTGTCTATTCGTCACTGATTGTCCCCCATCTTCTCTAACTCCTTGGCATACTCATACACCCCACCAACTTCTTTTTTCTCAACCACCGAACCATTCTGCGCGCTTTCTAGCTTTTGACGAATCTTCACATAGTCAAAGCGACCATCCAATCCCAGAGCCTGATCAATTTTCGAAAAAACACTATATTTTAATTGCTCACTAAACTGTTCAAATCCTCCAGATTGAGTCATTTGCAAGCTTTTCAAAGAAATCAAATCATCAATACTAAGGTCTTTACTATCTAAAATTCTACTCATTACCAATTGGTTTAAAAGCGTTGAAAAAGAACCCAACTTTTGAATCTCTTCATTATCATCAAGTAGAGCCGAATTAGAAGCGAAGCTGCTCAAGGTTAAAAGCTCTTTATACTTTAAACGACAGCTAACGATAGATTCGGCTGTGTACTCTCTCCATCGGCCAATCACTGTTTCTACTCTTTTTACTGATTTTGGATTTAATACTTTTACGATTTCTCCTGCCAATAAATCACAGCGTTTTCTTCCATTAACAATAGCACCATACATCGCTGCGCGCTTTGTCTCTTGATCCTCAACATCCACATATTCTACTGGAGACAATGTAATTACGGCTTTCATATAAGAAAACATCCCATACTTAGAACTAAGAGTACTCCAGCCTGGCATATCACCGAGATCTACATAGGAAGCGTATCCGTGACCAATCAAAGGCAAGACCACAGTTTGCTCAAAAATATTCGATCCACCATCAACGATATTTTTCTTTCCAACTAAGTTCAACTGGTGGAAAAAAGCTAAGGCAATTTGATTGGCCTCAGACTCGTTAAAATTAATATGATGGGAATGTTCATGCATTAAACTCTTTGCTATTTCGTTTATGATAATTTTATCAAATTTATGAAAATAGATCTTTGAACGAAAATAAACTTTAGCATCAGACTCTTTGTAAGTCTTAGCCCATACCAAACTACCAGCTTGCTCATCTCCAATACAATAAGGCGTTTGATCAGTATTCTCCGCCACAAAAGAACAGTTCGCACTATGATCGAACTCATAGGAGTTTTCCTGAAGAGACCGCATTAGTTTCTTTTTATTTTTAGTGTATTTAGAAGCTAAGCTCTTACTCATTTTATCCATGGCCAACTGATCATTAGATAATGAGTCTACTAAAATTGATTTTGCTTTATAAACGGCAGACTCAAAATCATCTTCTGCATTTCCACCCTCAGTTGAGGCCGGTGCATTTAAACCAATCAATAACAAGGCCAATACCGTCTCGATTATTTTTACTCTTTTTTTACTCATTATCATTTCTCCGACTTAAAGGGATTAATTGCACATTTAAATTATAAACAGCGTTTTTCTCGCCACTTTCTAAAAACTCAGCCAGTTCTCTACGAAATTTTGTGATCATCTCTTTGGCTTGAGGAAGTTTCTTTTTATCGATCCCCATAGAGATAAAAGTAATATCTCTTTCATCAATTGGATCTTTTTGTAAGGAATTTGCTGCTAGTTTCATTCGTTGTAAATGGGAGTTTCTTAACGCATTGGAAGCAACATCGTGAGTGGTAGTAATGTTTTTTCTTTCTTTTAAAGAGAATTTACCAAACTCCTCATTCACTAAACCCACTCGTAAAAGCCTTTCAATACCCTCAGTAATGATGCCTCGATCTAATCCCAACTCTTCGCTTATAAACTCTTTGGTTCCGTCAAAGGCGTCGAGAGTCATCACATTTAAAATTGCAAAGTGGTACCAATCTGCAATCAAACGAAAACTATCCTCTGACAAGCTTGTAAAACTAGCTGCCTGCCTTTGCCTTTCACCGATTTTTTTCTGCGCTTCTAGTTTTTTCTTCTCCGAACGATGAAACTTCGCATTCACTAAGGACACAAACACTTCTTCTTCTTTTGCATTTAAGCCCAAACCGGAAGAAATTTTGCGAGCCATCTTTTCAGATATCCCCTGTTTACCATTCAAAATACTACTCAAACCAGAGGCTGCGACTCCAAGGTCTTTGGCGAAAGCTCTAAGTGAATAAGCAGGGTTCATTTGCCTTCTACTTTTCCACTCATTATTTAAAATGTCTAAATAGCTCAAATTCTGTTGCACAAAGGAAACATACAACAATCTCGCCAAAGCCCATAACTTTAATGATCAAAGTGTTCAGTAAAACTGCCTTCATGCGTAAAATGCGTATTATTTACATAAATTCAGTCCTAGCTCTTTTAAAGTGGTCCCTTTAATTGCGGATAAAAGCTAAGAACTATGAGATACCATTCCTAAAATTTAAAATGTCCCCATTTGATTTCGCTGTGAAATGAATACTGAAAAGGATTCCAAGAGTTTAAACAAACTCATCCGCAATTAAAGGGGCCAGGTAACAGCTCTCACAAAAAAACTAGAGCTTTCTCATATTGAGACACTGCTCTGCAAAGCCCTGCCTCAGTCATCCCCTGTAAAACTATTAAACGTTATTTAAGTTTCTAGGCAGCGTTTCAGCCAGATATCACGTTATTTCAAGTACTTAGATCACAAATCCTTGGCACTTCTCTTGCTCTATAAAGGGCATAGCTTGAAAAATTCTGGGGAGAAATTATGAAAGCATTAAACAACAAAAAATTCATTACACTAGCAGCAGCACTTAGCCTAATGAGCTTTGGCGCCTACCACAAACAAGAAGCTCCAACACAAGAACAAACTAGCGCACAAAGAACTCCACAAATGGAACTACTTGGAAAAATCATTCCAGGCACTGCACCTAAAAAAGAAAAAGACGTTTTAATGACCGACCCTGCAATGAAATTTAAATGGGGTATGAACGGTTCTACTGCTGCCGATATCAGTACCAACCTTGCTTGGAGCATTAGTCGCGGTAGCAAAGATATCATTGTTGCAGTAATTGATACTGGCATCGATGTAAATCACCCTGACATCAAAAACAACTTATGGAAAAACCCAGGAGAAACTGGTTTAGATAAAAATGGTAAAGACAAAGCGACCAATGGAATCGACGATGATGGAAATGGATTTGTTGATGATGTTCATGGTTGGAACTTTGTAGCAAACAATCATAATCTTGAAGACAATCACGGTCACGGAACTCATATTGCTGGGATCGTAGGTGCAGAAGGAGATAATGGAATTGGTATCTCTGGCGTTGCTCCTAAAGTAAGTATCATGGTTTTAAAATACTATGATCCAAAAGCAAAATTCAATGACAACCTTGGTAACACCATTAAGTCCATCGAATATGCAAATAAGATGGGTGCTAAAATCATTAACTACTCTGGTGGTGGTTTAGAGTTTAGTCGACGTGAATATAACGCCATTAAAGAGTCTCGTGAAAAAGGCATTCTTTTTGTTGCAGCAGCTGGTAACGAAAGAAGTAACTCTGACATTCACAATTATTTTCCAGCAGATTATAACTTGGATAATATAATTTCTGTTACCGCCATTAACCAACAAGCGAAAGTTTTAAAATCATCTAACTACGGAAAAGAATCTGTTCACATTGCAGCTCCAGGCGAAGACATTTTTAGCCTTCTACCTGGTGGACGCTATGGACAAATGACAGGAACATCACAAGCAACTGCTTTTGTAAGTGGAGTAGCTGCTTTGGTTTTTGCAAACAACAATAGCTTTGATTACAAACAAGTAAGAAAACAAATCTTAATCACTTCAGATGAAATTGAAGGACTACGTCAAAAAACAAAATACTCAGGGAAGTTAAATTCTTATGCAGCTCTTGCGATTCAAGATGCCATTCCAGCAAATGGTTTGATGGCTGCAGAAAATTTAGACTTTAAATCCCCTGCCAATGAAGATCCTGCTGCTCAAAGCAATACAGGATCAGAAAATATCAGAAGCCTTTCTAGCATCGTAACTGCGATCAATGAAAGTGTGAAAGAGGTTGAGAATAAGAACTAATTTTTTAAAGGATTAAGAATTTTTAAAGCAGCTATCTCTCCCCATTTTTTAGCTGTAGCGCCACAGGAAGTGGTGCTTTTTTTGTTTTTTGCTCTTACTCCTCGGTTTAGGTCTTCGAATGAGTCGGCCTTCTGAGAAATGTATTTTTTCAGAGGCGCTATTCCGGTCGCA